>OMKS01000541.1_pt1 | contig 35329 bp, 23 predicted proteins | sample 1674721 | NCBI WGS metagenome assembly OMKS01 (sample SAMN06264996, study PRJEB25208) | sediment metagenome | isolation source: hot spring sediment | place: USA: California | collected 2014-09-02 | reverse complement strand
TTATTTTTAAAATCTCGACAAGAATTACCGTATTTCGAGGGTAGTTTTTTGTACCCCGAGCAGGACTCGAACCTGCAACCCTCTGCTTAGAAGGCAGATGCTCTATCCATTGAGCTATCGGGGCGATTGTCAAAAAGGAACTTGTCGGGGCAGCAGGATTTGAACCTGCGACTTCCTGCTCCCAAAGCAGGCGCGCTAACCGGACTGCGCTATGCCCCGTAAATGAGAATCAAATGTAAAAGAATCGGCGACTTTCCCGACCGATCGCTTGCTCGGAAGCTCTCGGAGGATCACCATCAAAAATTTTTTATCGCTTATCAATTATTCGGTATTGATCCGTCTGATGGTGCATCGTTCCCGTAAAAAGTGAACCACGCCGATGATAAAAACGATACAGCCGATACCGATGCCGATTTTACCAATCAGCAGATAAACAGTGCCTTCAAACAACCGGATTATTCCCACACCTAACATTATGAACGCCAGTGCCGTTCGGATGTATGCCAAAAATGTCCGTTCGTTAGCCAGGTGGGTTCGAATTGTTGCCAGGTCAGTAAGTTTATTCATCTCGATTTGTTCCAGCGCATCAGGGTGATTTTACCCCGTTGCCAGTGTGGTAATAATGCCGCACTTCCAATTTATCAGTCCGGATTAAAAAGCCTGCTAAGTTATTTTATCAGAAAAATAAAGTCAAGGTTAAAAGTCGCTCACCCGGTTGACAAAGTAGCTAAAAAAGTGTATCTTAAAACTACCGATGATGATGAAAAGGACAGAGAGTAAATCGTTAACTCAAAAAGCGTCATAGATGGCATCCGATTCAAATAGGGCTTTGAGCAGGTATTTAGAGGAGATTGGAAAGTACAATCCCCTGACACCTGAAGAGGAGATCGAGCTTGCCCAGCGGGTAAAGAAAGGTGATCGGGAGGCGCTGAAGAAACTGACTGAATGCAATTTGCGGTTTGTCGTCAGTGTTGCCAAGGATTATCAGGGACAGGGACTTCCGCTGACCGATCTGATTAATGAGGGCAATTTAGGGCTGATAAAAGCCGCTGAGCGCTTTGACGAGACCCGCGGATTCAAATTTATCTCCTATGCCGTCTGGTGGATCCGCCAGTCAATTCTGCAGGCGCTAGCCGAGCATTCCCGGATTGTTCGATTGCCGCTCAACCGGGTCGGTACGATCGGAAAAATTACCAAAGAGGCTGAGGTGCTGGAGCGACAACATGAGCGCGCTCCCAGTCAGGATGAGATTGCTGAAGGTCTCGATATGAAAACTAATGAGGTGTCCGATGCGATTCGGATATCCCGGCGACACCACTCTCTGAATGCGCCGTTTCGCGATGGTGAGAAAAATTCGTTGATTGATGTTATCAGCGATGACTCCCAACCGATGCCCGATTACCACCTGGTGGGCGAATCGCTGAAACAGGAGATCAGAGAGGCGTTATGCACGCTGAAAGAGCGTGAAAGAGAAGTAATTAAAATGTATTTCGGCATTGACCGTGAATATGCACTGACCTTGAATGAAATCGGTGAGGAGTTTAATCTGACCCGGGAGCGGGTGCGTCAAATTAAAGAAAAGGCGATTCGGCGCTTACGACATAAATCCCGCAGCCGCAAATTGCGGGCTTATCTGGGTTAACAAAGGAGTTTATGGTTCAAGTTACAGTCAGGAGCAACGAGCCGCTGGAAAAAGCTTTAAGACGGTTTAAAAAGAAGTTCGAAAAAGCCGGAATTTTAAAGGACCTTAAAAAAAATGCGCACTACACAAAGCCCAGCGTGGAAAAACGGATCAAGCAGTCTAAAGCCCGGAAACGGAATGCCCGCGACGAGCGATACCAGAGGCGTTAATGCCTAAACTGCTATTATTTAATTTTAAACCCACCTAAGTTCAGGGTGGGTTTAATATTAGGAGAGTCATAATGCTGATCGAGAGTCTGTCAGGAGTCCGGGGAATCGAGTCCGAATTGACGGAGGATTTTATTCGTGCCTATGCTTACGCCTTTGCAGAGGTGTGTCCACCGGGTAAAATATTGGTGGGACGCGACACCCGGCAAAACGGTATGGCGATTATAACCGTTCTTCTCGAGGCGCTTAAAAATACCGGAAGAACAGTCATCAATCTGGGCATCTGCCCCACGCCGACTGTGCAGTTTGCAGTGGAGGATCAGCAAGCCGCCGGTGGTATCGTAATTACCGCCAGTCATAATCCGCTGCCCTGGAATGGTTTAAAGTTCATCGGTAGCGACGGAATTTTTCTGGACGCCGATCAAATGAGGCAGTTGAAAGAGCGGAGAATTGAATTAAATAAAGAAGCTTTTATTCAAAAGGGTAATGGTGCAATTGAAACCTACCATCGGGCGGTTGACGATCATATTGAAGCCGTACTGGCACTGCCATATCTGGATGAATCCCTGATTCGTACTGCCGGGTTCAAAGTTGTCGTGGATGCCGTTAACGGTGCTGCTTATCGTGCCGTACCCGAATTTCTGCGGCGCCTGGGCTGCGAGGTGATTGAGTTGAATTGCAATGCTGATCAACCCTTTCCGCGGAATCCGGAGCCGCTGCCGGAAAACCTGCTGGAATTAAATCAGGCGGTGTTGCGTCACAAAGCCGACCTCGGTTGCGCCATTGATCCGGATGGAGATAGGCTGGCAATCGTATCAGAGCTGGGCAAACCGGTTTCGGAAGAGTATACGCTGGTGCTGGCTGCGAAACTGGTGCTGTCGAAATTCCCGGATTCTGCTCAGAAGGTTGTGACAAATCTCTCCACGACTATGGCTGTGGAGGACGTTGCCCGGCAATATGGGGCTTCGGTAATTCGCACCGCCATCGGTGAGATCAATGTGGCTAAGAAAATGCGGGAAATTGACGCCGCGATCGGCGGTGAGGGAAACGGTGGTGTACTGCTGCCGGAGGCGCATCTTGGTCGGGATTCGCTGGTGGCGGCGGCGCTGATTTTACAATTGCTGGCGGAAAAGGCAAAGTCGGTATCGGAATTGATGCAGGAATTGCCCCATTATGAAATGGTTAAACTGAGAGTATCGCGCGGTGATTTGGACCTGTCAGATGTTCTTGATGAATTGAAACAGTTGGCAACACCCGCTGATCTCGACCTTCAAGACGGTATTAAATTCATCTGGAGCGACCGCTGGGTGCACCTGCGTCCATCGAATACGGAGCCGATAATCCGTATCTACGCCGAGGCAAAAAACGCCGCTCTTGCCCAGGAAGCTGCCGAACCCTTTGTTGCATTTTTTACTGAACTTTCAAAATAGGAATGTCAAAGTGAATAAACTAAAGACTATTATTTCGGTCCCGGATGCAAAAAAAAATATCTCCGCAGTGATTGACCATACATTATTACGTCCCGATGCCACGATAACCGATCTTGAAAAATTGTGCCGGGAAGCCCTGGAGTATTCTTTCGCCGCGGTCTGTGTCAATCCGGCGAATGTGGCTTACTGCGTGGAGCGGCTGGAGAAAAGCCCCATTCCGGTCGCCGGTGTGGTGGGATTTCCGCTGGGTGCCACTCTGATTTCCACCAAGGAGATAGAGACCGAATTTGCCATTGATGACGGCGCTACGGAGATTGATATGGTCATCAATATCGGCATGCTGAAGTCCGGTAATGAGGATTACGTCCGTGAGGACATTCAGGCGGTTGTTGAGGCGGCTGGAGGTCATCTTGTCAAGGTGATTATCGAGACGGCTTTATTAACAGATACGGAGAAAAAGAGAGCGTGTGAACTTGCAAAGCTCGCCGGAGCCCACTTTGTGAAGACCTCCACCGGCTTCAGTAAAGCAGGGGCGACGGAAGCGGATGTCAAACTGATGCGCACGACGGTTGGCAAAGATATGGGCGTCAAGGCTTCCGGCGGGATACGGACATTTGAAGATGCAATCCGGATGATTGCTGCGGGTGCCAATCGGATCGGCACCAGCTCCGGCGTTCAAATTGTGCAGGAGTCCCGGCGGGAATGAACGATTGGATTCCAATTGACAAAGATAAGAAACATATCGCCAAAGAACGGGCGAAAGCGAAAACGCTACGTAAAACCCAGTGGTGGCAGAATAAACTGAATGAGGGTACCTGTCACTACTGTGGTAAGAGATTTCCCCGGGACGAATTGACCATGGATCACATCGTGCCGGTCTCCCGGGGCGGGAAAAGTACCAAAGCCAATGTCGTACCCTGTTGCAAAGAGTGTAATAATACCAAGGAACATCTCACGCCCGTGGAGATACTGCTCAGAAATAATACCTCAAAGTAGTGCCACTACAATCTGCCTGTCTATCTGCAGGAGCGGGATTATTTATAGCAGGATTGGTCTGTTTTTACCAGCAAGTCAGTATTCAATCCGACCGATTTGCAGTATTCGACTAATTTTTCGTAAAGCGCATCATCCATTCGGGGAGTTCGGGACAAAATCCAGAGGGTTTCACGGGACTGACCACTGACAACCGCCCACTGATAGTTTTCCCGATCGAGATTGATAATCCAATAATCGCCCCAGAATGGCTAGAAAAAACTGACCTTCAGTTTGGCGTTATTGGAACCTTTGACTACTTTTGCTTGACCGGTAACTGATTTAAAGGGACCGGCGGGGCTGTCTTTATGACAGCTGTTGACCACTTTGATGCGTCCATTGTCTTTCAGGCTGTACTCGGCGGTAACACAGGTGCACCCCTTTTGAAAGCGCATGGGAATGGTGGCGATTTCATACCATTTTCCCAGATAGCGGTTCAAATCCACTTGCGCAACCACCGGTAATTCACCCGTTGATTTGGCGCCGGTGATGGTTTGGAAAAACAGAATACAGGCGGGAATGATAAACAACTTCATAAAAGGAGCCTCATTATCTATTGAGTAACGAGACAAGGAAAGGTTGAAATATTGGCATCTGAAAAAATCCTGCCGACATTTTACTTAAATTGTGGAAATTATACAAATGAATGGTGACTATTGAATTCATCGGGAACACTTTTTCCTTGAATTGGTTTGAAGTCAGGGTAATACAATCCTGAAGAAAATTTCCGAATTATTTGTGTTTAAGATGGAAAAAAAGATGTAAATTGGGGGGTGAGTTTTTTGTATTTGAAGAAGGTTAGTTGAAAATGAGAGAAAGACGACTCGCCCGTGAAGTGGCTCTGCAAGCCATTTATGCTCAGGAATTATCTGGAAACAGCATCAAGTTCGTCGGAACCCATATCATTGACAATTCAGAGGAGCTTTCGGAAGAATTAAAGCCCTTTGCCCGGGAATTATTTGAAAAAACCACGCTTCATAAAAAAGATTTAGATAACTATATCAAGACCAAATCGAAAAACTGGGATTTTGAGCGGATTGCCGTGATTGACCGGCTGATTATCCGGATGGCGATTTGTGAGTTTTTATATTTTGATGATATTCCGCCGAAGGTCTCGATTTCCGAGGCGATTGAGATTGCGAAAAATTTTTCCACAGACGACAGCAGTGCTTTTGTCAATGGCATTTTGGACGCCGTCCTGCACCTGATCAATGAGCAACTCGAGTTAAAAGAGTAATAAATTCTGTTTGATATAAACATACCTGTCTGTGGAAAAGCCGGACAAATGAATAATTGAAAATGAATACCAAGATACAGGGAGTAAAATGGGTATCGGTTCACTGTTGACATCAATATTTGGGACATCTTCGGATCGGGAGATCAAGAAAATTATGCCGCTGGTGGATGAAATCAATCAGATATATGCGACCCTGCATACCAAATCGCCGGAGGAGTTTCGGCAGCGGACAGCCGAATTCAAACAGATGGTTCACACCGCCCGTCAGGCGGCGGAAGCAGAGTTGGCGGATTCCAGCCTGACCCGGGATGAACAGCATAAACGGATTATCAAGGCTGAGCAGGAAGTACTGGATGAGATACTGCCCGAAGCCTTTGCCATGGTGAAAGAGGTTTGCCGGCGACTGGCTGGTCAGGAGTGGACGATTGTGGGTCAGAAAATTCGCTGGGAGATGATCCCTTACGATGTGCAGATCATCGGCGGGATCGTCCTGCATCAGGGAAAAATTGCCGAAATGAAGACCGGTGAGGGAAAAACACTGGTTGCCACCATGCCGGTCTATCTGAATGCCCTGACCGGGCGGGGTGTCCATCTGGTGACGGTGAACGACTATCTGGCGCAGCGTGACAGCGAGTGGATGGGACGGATTTATACGGAGCTGGGACTCACGGTTGGCTGTATTCTCAACAGCATGGATAACAGCGAGCGCAAAGAGATGTACAGCCGGGATATCACCTACGGAACCAACAATGAATTTGGGTTTGATTATCTGCGGGATAACATGGCAATTTCCGCTGAAGATCAGGTTCAGCGCGAGTATTACTACTGTATTGTTGATGAGGTGGACAATATCCTGATTGATGAGGCGCGTACGCCATTGATCATCTCCGGACCGGTTACCAGTTCCCGCCATGAAAAATTTGACAGCCTGAATCCGGCGATTGCCAGTCTGGTACGTCATCAGCGGGAGAATGTGACCCGGATTTTATCTGAGTTGCCGGACAATCTTGAGGATATAAAAAAACCGGATGAAATCGCCCGCAAACTGTATGTGGCTTCCCAGGGCATGCCCAAGAACCGGCGCCTGCGGAAGTTGCTGGAAGATTCCGGTTATCAACGCCTATTACAGCAGGGCGAGCGGGAATTTCTGTTGCTGACCAATGCGAAAACCGGTCAGTCAATCAGCCAGGACGAGTTTTTCGAAGATTTGTACTATTACGTTGAGGAGAAGCAGCACAATATCACCCTGACTCCCAAAGGGGAGGAAAAATTAGCCGCCCTGCTGGGTGTCAAAGTGGACGAGCTGGTAATTCCCGATATTGCCGAGGAGTTTGTAAAAATTGATGAAGATGAGTCACTGAGCGATGCGGAAAAAGAGCGGAAAAAGATGGAACTGGATCAGAAACATTCGGAGATATCGGACCGCTTCCACAATATTTCGCAACTGTTACGGGCGTATACATTATATGAAAAGGATGTGGAGTACGTCGTCCAGGACGGCAAGGTGCTGATCGTTGATGAATTTACCGGTCGCATTCTGCCGGGCAGGCGCTATAGTGACGGTTTGCATCAGGCGATCGAGGCGAAGGAGAAGGTCCAGGTCGAGGCGGAAACCCAGACCTTTGCCACCATTACGATTCAAAATTACTTTCGCATGTACGATAAACTCGCCGGTATGACCGGTACGGCTCTGACCGAGGCGGCTGAATTTGAGGATATTTACAAACTGGGTGTGGTGGCTATTCCCACCAATAAACCATGTATCCGGAAGGATTACGAGGATCAGGTCTATAAGACCCGACGGGAAAAGTACAATGCCATTCTGGATGAGATCGAAGAGTCTTACCATCGCGGTCAGCCGGTGCTGGTGGGAACCATCAGCGTGGAGGTTTCGGAAACCATTAGCCGGATGCTGAAGCGCCGGGGCATTCCCCACAATGTCCTGAATGCCAAGCAGCATCAGCGGGAAGCCGAGATCGTCGCCCGCGCCGGCGAGCGGTCGGCGGTAACCATTGCGACGAATATGGCGGGGCGCGGTACGGATATCAAATTAGGTGAAGGCGTCAAAGCGGTCGGTGGCTTGTATATTGTCGGCACCGAACGGCATGAATCCCGGCGGATTGACCTGCAGTTGCGTGGACGCAGCGGTCGTCAGGGCGATCCCGGCGCATCGCGGTTTTTCCTTTCGCTGGAAGACGATCTGATGCGGCTGTTCAATTCCGAGCGGATTGCCGCCATTATGGACAGAATGGGGATTGAAGAGGGGCAGGTCATTACGCATCCTATGGTCACCCGTTCTATTGAACGGGCACAGAAAAAGGTCGAGGCGCGGAATTTCAGTATTCGTAAACATCTGCTGGAATATGATGACGTCATGAATCAACAGCGTGAGATTATTTATGACCGGCGCAATTATGCTCTCAAGGAGGAGAATATCAAAGACGAAATATTTGACATTCTTCAAGACTGGACGGATGAGATAGTCAATGAATTTGCCGATCCCAAACTGCTCCCCGAGGAATGGGATTGGGACAATCTCCGGATGGAATTGAAAGGGACCCTGGGCATTGATTTGTCACCGGATGAACTTTCCAATGCCCATGAAACAAACGTGGCAGCGGAAATTATCCGGCGTGCCCGTGATTATTACGAGCGCAAGGAGCAGTACATGGGTACTGAGCAGCTGCGTTATCTGGAAAAATTTGTCACTCTGCGCACCATTGACGAAAAATGGCGCGATCATCTCTATTCCATGGATCAACTAAAAGAGGGTATCAACTGGCGCGCTTACGGACAGAAAGACCCGCTGCTGGAATATAAAGGCGAAGCCTACAAAGCCTTTGTGGAGATTATTAACGATATCAATAAACAGACGCTGCGGATGTGCTTCCGGGCGCAGTTCGGCGGCCCGCAACCGGAGCAGCAGCTGCGTCGTCCGCAACGGTTTCGCCTGGAGCACCAGGACTCAACCGGTCTGGGACTGGCAGCCGGTGCGAGTGAACAGCAACAGGAACTCCAGTCCGTGCAGGCAGGCAACCGACCTGCCAAACAGATGCCGGTTCATGTGGGTCAAAAGGTAGGACGCAACGATCCCTGCCCCTGCGGCAGCGGGAAAAAATACAAATATTGTCATGGCAGAAATGTCTGAATCCAGAATCATCCGGTTTTTGATTGTTGCCCTTTGCGGCGTATTGGCGGGCTTTTTGCCCAGCTTTGGAATGCAACTGGAATGTGGGTCGGTATTCGCCAATCCTGGTGATACAGTGGCGGTGACTCTGTATTTGACCGGCTCCGAAAATGTTGGCGGTTTTCAGTTTCTTACTCCTGAAACAGGGGCGGATTTTCAGGTGGTGGATGTTCGGATCAATGATCAGACTCTGCGGGCAGATGTCTGGCGGATTGCGACCGGATGTTTGGTTAACGGCACAATAAAAGTGATCGGTTATGATGAACATTTAGCCGGTTTGGGGGGCGGGAGCTACAAGCTGCTCGACCTGCTCGTGGCTGTGGACGCCGATGTAATGCCCGGCGTTTACCCGATAGCACTTGGCGGAGTGGTTATCTGTGATCCCTTCGGAGAAATAGTGCACACAGAGACGGCATACGGTTACCTGATGATCCGGGAGTGTGATGTTCAGTTTAGTGTTCAAAATGATACACTGAACCTGGCTGACCAGACACAGAGGGTCAGCATATTAATGTATACCTGGTCTCCGGTCGCGGGATTTCAATTTGATATACTTGATTCCGCCGATATTTTCAAGGTTTTTTCGTGTCAAAATCCCTTTGGGGAACATTGGGATATCAGCTGTGTGGAAATGGAAAACGGTGCTGCCAGGGTCCTGGCACTGGCTACCGATGGTGTTCCGCTTCCCGACAGTGCGGAATACGCGCTGGATATGGAAATAGAAATCAATCCTGAGGTTCAGCCGGGTCCATATCCGGTCTCCATTGAGAATCTTGTTGTGTCCGACGAGAATGCCGGAAGTATGTGCGGAGAGGCGCAGGGGGGCGTGGTTTTCATTGACTCGACATTTGTTTTTACACAAGAGCGACCGATTCTGGAACCTACCGAATATAGATTGTATTCCAATTATCCCAATCCTTTTAATGCTCAAACCACGATCCGCTTTGATCTGCCGAAAACGGCGGAGGTAACGCTGACCGTATGCAATCTGCTCGGACAGGAGGTCATCCGACTGGCGGATGACCGGTATCCGGCGGGAGAATACCGGCTGCGCTGGGAGGGACAGAACCGTTTCGGTCAGCCGGTGGAGTCCGGGATATATTTTGTGATATTGCAAGCTGGGGATAATTTTCAGATGCGCAAGATGATCCTTCTGAAATAGGGCGATTTGAAAAGACTGTCGGGGACTGATGAATCCTTTGAAATTTGAACGGATTCTGTAAATTACAATGCTCTTTGGATTATGGGAGGCGGACGGATAAGCCGTCGCGAGAGCATATGCCAGAGTGGTGAAATTGGTATACACGCCAGGCTTAGGACCTGGTTCCGCTCACGCGGATTGTGGGTTCGAGTCCCACCTCTGGTACTGGACTTTGGCAGGGCGGCAGAAATTGTCTAATTGAAAACAGGTAAGGAACAGGATGAAGGTCACGGTTACAGAAATCAGCAATGTCGAGCAGAAAATCCGGGTTGATTTCGATTGGAATGAAGTAGAAACACACTATAACGATACCTTAAATAAATTGCGTAAAGGATTAAAGGTTGACGGTTTTCGACCCGGAAAGGTGCCCCCGGAGATAGCCAGGCGACTGCTGGAGCCGCGGTTAAGTTACGACTTTACCAATGCGGTGGTTGAGTCGAGCTATACAAAGGTACTCAAGGAACAGGGAATTAACGCGTATATTGACCTGAAAGTGCGCGCCGTGGACTTTGACTTTGGGGAAAATTTCTATTATGAGATCACCATAGAAACCGATCCTGAAATTGATCTGCCGGATTATAAGAGTGGATTTACAGTCAAGAAACCGGTTTATGTGGTTGACAAAGAGGATGTGGATTTATACCTTGAGGATATTCGGGAACATTTTGCCGAGGTTCACAATATAGACGACGGAGCCAGGGAGGGGCATTATATCCTTTGTGATCTGCAGGAAGTTGATTCTGGTGGCATTCCGCTGGTGGGGAGAAAGGTCAGCGACCGGCTGATAAAAGTCGGTGAAGGGATATTCGGCGAACCCGGCAGCGAGGGTTTGATCGGTGCCAAAACCGGTGATGAGCTGCGGATTAAATTAAAACCCAAAAAAGGCAAATCGGTGGATTATCTGGTTACGGTCAAGCGTGTAGAAGAGCGTCGCCTGCCGGAACTGAATGACGATTTTGTTAAGCAACATTATCAGACAATGGATAATATTAAAGAACTACGAGCTCAGGTGGAAAAAATGTTGCAGGCTGAGTGGGACAGCCGCAGCGTCAAAGAATTCCAGCGGGCTGTCTCGGACTATTTTCTGGATAATGTCAAGACAGCGGTGCCGAAGTCCCGAATTGACCGATTACTCGAAAATATTATAGCGGATATTAAGGAGAAAAACGATAGCGATGAAATTGAGGAGACAAAGCTGCGGGAGCAGTATCGCCCCCTTGCCGAAAGGGAAGTTCGCTGGTTTTTGATTGAACAGGCGATCGCCGGCGCTGAGAATATTGAGGTTGCCAAAGAAGAATTGGAACAGAAAGTACAGGAATTGGTAGAGAGTTACGCCGAGGACAAGCAACCAATGGTCCGCAATTATTTCAGCGGTGCGAAAAACCGGACTCGTCTGGAGAACGATCTGTTTGAGAAAAAAATCTTTGATCATCTGGAAAAATATGCCAGGGTTAAAAAGGAAAAAATTTCCACCAAGGAATTCCGTAAAAGGAATATGTGATGAAAAGAAGAAGCATTACGGATCAAATGTACATTCCCATGGTCGTTGAACAGACCGGGCGGGGTGAGCGGGCGTACGATATATATTCGCGTCTTCTGAAAGAGCGAATTATCTTTCTGGGATCGGCGATTGATGATCATGTGGCGAGCCTGGTGATTGCCCAGCTGCTGTTTTTACAGGCGGAGGATGCCGAAAAAGACATTTCAATTTATCTTAATAGTCCCGGGGGAACCGTTACTGCCGGGCTGGCAATTTACGACACGATTGAGTTTGTCAAGCCCGATGTATCCACGATTTGTATCGGTCAGGCGTCCAGTATGGCGGCGATATTGTTGGCAGCGGGGACGCGGGGCAAGCGCTATGCCTTGCCGAATGCCCGGATTATGATTCATCAGCCGCTGGGCGGAGTCGAGGGTCAAGCCAGCGATATTCAGATTCATGCAACGGAAATTATCAGGATCAAACAAAAATTGAACGAGATTTTGGCAGGTCTGACAAAGCAGCCTTATGAAAAAATCGAGAAGGATACAGACCGCAATTTTTTCATGTCATCAGCGGAGGCGGTTGCCTATGGCATTATAGATGATGTTCTCTCCAAACGCTTAAAAAATTTAAGTGCTTCATCTTAAAAAAAGCTTGACAAAGGAAAAGTAAAATCTTTAGATTAATGAGTAATGTGGGTTTGTAAGGTTGTATAAAATTATATATCGTAAGAAGGAGGATTAGCATGGCACGGCGTGTCTTAACTTGTTTCTTAGTTGTACTATTTCCCTGTTTCCTTCTGGCGAGTACAGTTGGAAAGATAACGGGTATCTGTACGGATAAAGAAACTGGAAATCCGCTTATGGGCGTTAATATCGTCCTGAAAGGAACAATGTACGGTGCCGCATCGGGAGCAGACGGAAGGTATTTTATACTAAATGTGCCTCCGGGCTTGTATGATGTGGAAGCCAGCTATATCGGTTATGCGAAAATGACTGTCCAGAATGTCCGGGTAACCGTGGATATTACCACTGACGTGAATTTTCCGCTTGAAACAGAAACAATCCGGGGTCGTGAAGTTATTGTCATTGCCGAACGTCCGATTATCGAAGCCAAAGCCACCAACGAACGTCGGGTTGTGCGTGCCGAAGATTTAGAAAACCTGCCCATGAGAGAAGTTCAGAATATCGCGGCTCTTCAGACAGGAGCAGTTAAGGTTGGAAATCAGTTACATATACGTGGTGGTCGTGTTGAAGAGGTCGCCTACTATGTAGACGGTGTTTACCAGGTAAATGATTATAACCGTCAAACCAGAGCGCAAGCCGGAGAGATATCTTCGTCGGCAATTGAAGAGATGAGTTATCAGGCGGGTGGATTTGACGCTGAATACGGCAATGCGACATCCGGACTGATTAATCTGAGCACTAAAATTGGTAGTGAAAAGTGGACATTCGCCGGTGAAGCGGTCACCGATGAATTTCTTTCAGAAGAAAAGGCTTATTTAGGGACCTACTCTTATGGGTACAATCTCTATAATTTAGCCGGTGGTGGTCCGATTGGTGAGAAGACTCGGATATACGGGAGTCTGGAGCGCCGGTTTGAACGCGATAGACGTACCAGCGTCGCACCGCATCCAAAAGCAACATATTTGGGTGATTTAAACGGTAATGGTTTAAAAGATTATGGGGAATATGAAGTAGAATCAGTTTATGGTCCACTTCCATACAATCAGTCTTCCGCCTGGAACGGTGCCGGAAATGTGTTTTTTAACCTGCATCCGTTGCGGGTAAAAATTGGGGGTAACTTTACGACCGAGACATTTCGGCAGTATATCCATGCTTATGCCCCTTTTAATGCGGAGAATAATCCACTCTGGAAAACCAAGACGTACGCAGCCTATGCCCGGACAACCTGGACCATTAGTAATAAAACCCTGATGAATATCCAGGGAAGTTATTTCAAAGATGCGTATGCAATGGGACATGTCAAATATTGGGATGAACTCCTGAAATACGGAACAAAACAGCTACCCGCTTACCAGTATGCAGAAATCTATCAGGGGGCTGACCCGATTTATGATCCAGCTAATATGACCCCCAGCCAACAAGCCGCTTACGAAAAAGCCCTTGCGGATACCGGTAAATACGACTATTTCCAGAAAGATGGGTATTACTGGTTAATTACGCAGCCCTATCTGTATGCCAATGGTTACACGGGTCCCAGTACAGCACAGATGAGCTCCTATGCAAACTTTTATCCAAACGGGACAATTTCTATATGGAACAATTTTCAGAAAAATGAAACTTCCTATATCGGTGGAAATATTGATCTAAAAAGTCAACAGGGTAACCATGAGCTGCGAGTCGGTGGAGAAATCCGAAGCTATACTGTGCGGTATTATCGCGTCGGTGCTCCGGAACGCCTTGCTTCTACCTATATTGAACATCCGCCATTAACGGAATCAGCCTTTAATGCCCTGAGCCCCCAAAATACGCTGCGGTTAAGAGCCACCAACTATACAGAATATCTTGACAATTATTGGAAGCAGGCATATAAGAATGCCTACGGCGAAAATATGGGATTTACTTATGACGGGAAAGAGTATATAAATGATGCTCTGGAAGATAATCCCGACGGACCTCGTCGTCCGAAAGTTGGCGGTATATATATCCAGGATAAAGTCGAATTAAAAGATTTAATTCTTAATATCGGTTTTCGGTATGATTATATATCTCCAGGTAATATGCGATTTAGGGACAATACGAACATCGTTCTGGACAGTCTGGGTCAGTTTGCCGGAACCGTTTATAAAGATGAAGATGGGATTTACAGTTCCTATTCTCCGACTCCATTTGATGATGAGGGAGTTAACCAACTTGTCAAGGCAGATGACTACCATGTCATCAGTCCCCGTTTAGGAATTGCTTTCCCGGTGACGGACCGCACGGTATTTCATGCCCAATACGGACGGTATGTCCAGCAAGTCCAATTGAATCGGTTGTTCATTAGTTATTTGCGGTTTGCTTCCAATTTACAGCAGGGCAACTATACGATTTCGGGCAACCCGTCCCTGGAACCGGTCAAAACCACCTCGTACGAGATCGGGTTCAAACAGCAAGTCGGTATGAATTCAAGCATTGATATCACCATGTATTACAAGCAGTTGACCGGTTATGTTCAGGTCCGCAATGTTGTTGGTGCCCGCCCGGTGGTCTATGCCACTTATGTGAATGGAGATTACGGCACGGTAAAGGGACTTTCCTTTTCGTATAATCTGCGCCGTACCCGATACATCCAGGCAATGGTAAATTATACGCTTCAGTATGCCAACGGCACTGGTTCGACGGCTACCGGGCAATATAAAATTTCCTGGCAGAGCGGAAATTACCCAACATTCACCAGCCCGCTGGATTTCGACCAGCGGCATACCGGCTCGGTGATTGTTGATTTCCGGACGACAAATGAGGACCGGATAAAACGATTCGGTACCGGTCTGGTGTTTAGCTTCGGAAGTGGTCGCCGTTATACGCCGACTGAAATTAACAGTGCGGTGTTTCCGAAAACTTCCGACTCTCCGGTTGCCGCTTTGAATTCCGGCGTTATGCCGTTTGTTTATCAATTGGATATGAAAATGGATAAAACGGTAACATTTGGTAATGTTGATGTCAATTTCTATTTGTTGATTCAAAATTTGCTGAATACGAAAAATGTTCGCACTGTTTACGATGGTACCGGATTACCCGATGAAGATGGCTATTTCTCTACACAGGATGGAAAGCAATGGGCTAATACGCCGGGTAATCGGGTGGACCTCTATAATATGTTTGTAAATCATCCGTATAATTTCGAAACGCCAAGGACAATTCGCCTTGGTGTGAAATTTGACATTTGACATATAAGGAAAAGGTGTAATTATGAAAGGAAGAATCCCTGTTATGAAAACAATATTAACCTGTTTCCTGATTGTGGGTATTGGTGTGCCAGTCTATGGTGAGGCGCCTCAGGCAAAAAAGACACTGACAAAACCACTCACTCTGGAATATGTTCAATATGATGCCAATCAGATTCGCGCCTGGGTAGGCAATAATGGTGAAATCGTCAGTTATAATATGACCGGTGATGCCGGCTTGGAATGGCCAAAAGGGAGTGGTCGCACGGCTGTTTTCCAGAGTGGACTGTGGGTGGCTGGAAAAATAAGTGGTGAGGTTGTTACCGCCGCCGCTGAGTACGCTTCGGAATTTAGACCGGGTAAAATTATTCTTGAACCCGGGACCGACCCCTATCCGGATAATCCATCGGATGCCCGCTATCAGCTTTGGTCAATCAATAAAGGTGACTCCCCGGATCCCAGCTCTCCCAATTATAATCGTGAATATGCCAACTGGCCGATTGCCGACGGTGCACCCGGTCATGACGGGGAATATTTTACCGATAGTAATGGGAATGGTGTCTGGGATCCTGATGAAGAATTTGAAGATTACAATGGCGACGGTATTTACAATCCGCCGGATGGTCAGATTATCGAGGGTGAAGATCCGCCCCTGTTTATCGGGGATCAGACGCACTGGTGCGTCTACAACGACCTTGATCCGGCTTATCATGCCAATGTGTTCAATTCTTCTCCTATGGGGATCGAGATTCAGACGACACTTTTCGGTTTTGACCGCGCCGATCCGCTAGGTAATGTAATGTTTATCAAGTGGTTGGTGATTAATAAAGGTGGCAATCGAATTGATTCGACCTATATCTCTATGTGGTCCGATCCGGATTTGGGAGACGCCAATGACGACTATGTCGGATGTGATACAACTTTGAGTGTTGGATATTGCTACAATGGTACCCCGGTGGATCAGCAATACGGGACGACGCCTCCCTGTGTCGGGTATGACTTTTTTCAGGGACCTATCGTGCCATCGCCCGGTGATACAGCATTGGTCTCGGGAGTTGAAATACCCAATTATAAAAATTTACCCATGACCAGCTTTGTGAAATATACAAACGGCAGCCCGATTTATTACGATCCCGAAACTGCACTGGAGGCTTACAACTATATGCGGGGATATACCGCCACCGGTGATCCGTGGGTGATGCCGAATGGTGAAACGACAAAATTTCTGTATCCCGGTGACCCGGTAACGCGTACCGGCTATACAGAATACGATGATGATACACCTCAGGACCGACGGTTTTTAATGAATTCCGGTCCTTTTACAATGGAACCATGGACGGACCTCAATGGCGATGGAATACCCCAAGTCGGTGAGCCGGGTGTTCAGGAAATTGTCGGGGCAATCATAATTGCAGCCGGGACCAATAATTTGAATGCCATTACCGCCATGAAATTCTTCGATAATTATGCCCAGGGCGCCTATGATGCCCAATTTAATTTGCCAAGTCCGCCCAGACCGTCCGTTACTGCTTATGAATTGGATGGACAAATCATACTGGATTGGAGTGATGGTGCAGAGACGATCGAAAACTACTCAGTTCTGGAATACGATTTTGAAGGTTACAATGTTTACCAGGGCGAATCGCCAAATGGACCCTGGACATTAATCAACACCTTTGATGTCGTAAACAATGTGACAATCATTATGGATATGGGACTTGATCTGGAAACCGGTCTTATCCTTGAAGGACCCGTCCAATTCGGAAATGATGTCGGCATTTCACGACGAGTGGATATTCGGAAAGATAAGATCCGGGGTAATACTGATCTGATCAATGGTCGCAAGTACTATTTTGCAGTTACCAGCTATGCCTATAACGGCGATCGCGCCCCGAAAGCGGTGGAAAGTTCCAAACAACCGATAACGGTTCGACCGCATGTTCCGGGTGTCGGTGCTGTTGTGAAGTATGAAACCGGCGATCAAATCAGTGCTCAGCAGAGCGCTGGTGTGGGGCAGGCAACCATAACAACGACCGTTGTGAATCCGTTGCAGTGTACCGGTGACACTTATGCTGTGCGGTTTGCCTACGATTCAACCGCCAAGCAAGGGTCGTGGTTTATGGGTAAACTGGATGCCAACAGCGCCATTCAGGATACCTTGGTAAAATCAACCGTACTGGATAGTTTTACCACCGATTTGATTGATGGATTCACATTGACGGTTAAAGATATCTCCTTTGACCCGCCGACAGTTTACTACAAGTATTTACAAACTTCGAATGTAGAGGAAACCAAGACCGTTTCGGAGACTTTTCCGGCTGTTTACCTTAATGACGACAATGAGTGGGTGCCGGATAATCAATACGGCGGGATTGATTCGATGATCATTTATTATAACAATAATATCGTGAAGGTAGACACATTATATGGCCCGGATTATTACTGGGATAACATCAGTCGTGAAGAGGTCGGCGGATATGCTTATTACACCCTATATAGGGTGGTTGGACATGACCTGATAGTTGCGGGTAATGGTAAGTCACTGGGTGGTAAAACCGCACTAGCCCGGGATGCCGGTATGGGTGGCGGTATTACCGATCCGGTCTTACTTCGTTCTGACCTGGGATTTTATTTTACGGAGAACGGGAGTCAGGCAATCCGCTGGGCTCAGAAGGGTTTCGCACCGGCGCTGGATACGATTCCCTTTGAAGTCTGGGATATTGAACGGAATCAACAGATTAACATCGGCTATTGGGATATTAACGGTTCTGGCAGGTTATATAACGATAGTGCAAAAACCTTTGAAGCCGACTGGTTGATTTTCCTGCATAACGATTATGATAATGGCAACGGTCTTTATGTTGATAATGATCCCACGAAGGAATTACAACCGATGTTAAATAATGCCAACAGCGGTTGGCTGATCTTTTTCTCACCAGCGTCGAAATATTCTGTGGGCGATTCGCTGGAATTCTATTTTCTGAATCCGGTCACTGCCGGTGAGGATGAATTTTTATTCACAGTGCCGGGTGTGGATTCTTCGCTAACGAAAAAAGAGCTGAAGGATCAGCTGAAAGCAATCAATGTTTTTCCCAATCCCTACTTCGGTTTCAATGTGGAAGAGACGAATCCGCTGGACCGCTTTGTGACCTTTACCCATTTGCCGACGAACTATCCGACGACAATCCGGATTTTTAGTCTGGGCGGACAATTGGTCCGTAAAATTGACCACAGTGCGTCCGAGAATTTCGGCGGAACCACATTTGAGCAGTGGGATTTGAGAAATATGTACGATATTCCGGTCGCCAGTGGGATCTATATTGCCCATATTGAGGTGAAAGGTGTGGGAGACCGTGTTTTGAAACTGGCGGTATTTATACCTGAAGAACGTTTGGATGTTTACTAATTTAATAAAGAGGGATGGTGTTATGAAAAGGATATTCCCTTATTTTGTGGTCTTAACAACCTTGCTCGTAATGATGAGCTCGGTCTTAGAAGCGGGTAGTGCCCGTCGCAGAGGAACAGCCGGAGCTCAGGAGTTATTGATTCCGGTTGGGTCTGTGGGAACGGCATTGGGTGGTGCCGCTACCGCCATGATTTCCGGGATTGAAGCCGCTTACTGGAATCCGGCGGGTGTGGCGAATATTTCCGGGAATGGTGAAGTAATCGTGTCTCATATGAAATATATCGCCGATATTGATGTCAGTTATCTGGCGGTGGCGTCAAAATTGGGACGTGCCGGAACTCTCGGCTTGTCAATGACGACGCTTAATTTTGGCGATATTCCGATTACGACGACGGATATGCCCGATGGAACCGGCGAATACTTTTCACCACGGTTTTTTGTCATCGGAGCACTCTACTCCAAGAAAATGACCGATAGAATATTTTTCGGTACTAAGCTCAACCTGGTTTCGGAACAGGTCATCAATACTTCCGCAACCGGAGTGACGCTGGATGCGGGTGTCCAGTATTCAGCCGGCGAGGACGGATTCAAAATGGGCGTGGTCTTAAAAAACCTCGGTCCTGATATGAAATTTAATGGCTCCGACCTGGAACAACAGGTAGTGCTTCCCGGTACTGAACCGGGGACGCGCCAAGAACCACTGCGGGTTCCACTTTCCGGATTTGAGGTACCGACCCAGATGGAATTGGGAATTGCCTATCCTTTGAAAGTCGGCGATATGCTGAAGCTGACCCTGGGCGGCTCCTTTGTGAATGACAATTTTAATTTTGACCAGTACCGGTTCGGTGCCGAGCTGGAAGTGGTTAAAATGGCTTATTTGAGAGGCTGTTTGACCATTGCCGAGAACCCTGAAAACAATAAGTTTGTCTTCAATAATGAAGATTATATGTGGGGTCCGGGGATTGGCGGCGGCTTCAAAATCCCCGTCGGCGGCAATGCCAGCCTGATGATTGACTACGCCTATCGGGTTACAGCATATTTCGATAACAATCAATGGTTTAGCATCCGATTCGGATTCTAAATACAGCAAGCGAACAACGTATGATAACGTACAACAAAAAATGGAGGTATTAATGAAAAACCGCACGTTGTTACTAATTGCAATCCTCGTGATTGCGACGACTTTGCTCTCGGCAGGAATTCCTCGTGAATTCAACCGAAGCAATGAAATTCTTCCTGTAGATGGGAAGTTAACCCAGTCGTATCCGACCTTACAGAAAGGGATTAACCAGCTATTGCCCATGGGCGTTCTGGACACCTTAATCTGGGTCGATGGCGGCAATGTCAACTTCGGTGGCTGGACGGACGACTATTTTGCCGCGTACTTTGTCCCGGCTGCTGATGGGACTTTGCACTCGCTGACCTTTAACATGTCCGATCTGCCCGATGTCAGCGGCGGTGGTATGGCTGTCTGGATTTACGAAGCCAATTACACCTGGCCGGAAATCAGTACAGTTGATATCGCCGACGGACCCAACTCCTGGTTGGGATATTATGATACAGCCGACGGTCCTCAGGCATTCGGAACCGAAGCCGAATGGCACGGCGGCTATATTGACAGCCTTGAGGAAGCCATTACAGGTAAGATCTACGATCCGTTGGGCAAGAAGGTCTGGCCAATGTTTGGCGCCGGCAACGTCGCACTGGAACCCACTCCGGCTGATAAAGGTTTTTTTACCGTTAATTTGATTGATCTGGGTTCTACCTATGACTTTGCCATGGGCGACACCTTTATGGTGGTGGTCAAGTTCACCGGCTTCGAGGGAACCGGCGACGTCACCGAGCACCGGATCGGTTTTCTCTCCGGAAAATTCGATGTTGAACCACAGCCCGGTCTGAAGTTCTACAATGTCAACAGTAGTCCTACTGGACGGCGGGACATTGATGACTGGGGCTGGTATATCCGTTCCTATATCTGGGACTGGCGCGCCAATGTTGAGTATACCGGTGACCGTGGTCCGGTTATCAGCGATCTGACCGTACTGAATACGACGATTAGCACCGCAGCACGAACAGTGACTGCTACCATCACTGACGATAACCCGAGTGGTGGTTCAGCCGGTGTTGCATCAGCAGCAATTATGTACAGTACTGATGGTGGTGCCAATTATTCATCTGTCAGTATGACCCACTCTGGCGATGTATTTAGTGGTGATATTCCGGGACAAGCTCCGGGAACAGAGATTTATTGGTATGTTCAGGCGACCGATGTAGAAGGTCTGGTTACCGAAACGATACCCAAAAAATATTCAATATTTGAGGCGACATCATCATTTTTATTCTTGTATGATGCATCGAGTCACCCATATGATTTTGGGTATATGTACCCCTATTTTTATGGATACAACTGTCCGTCTGACAGTTTTATGTGGGATCAATGGAATGGTCTTGGCTACGGACCCGCTACCGCTGAATTATTAGCAAATTACGAAGTAATCTATTGGGTCGGTGGTTTCTATCCGGCTAATGTACCGAACGGTCAGGTTTTTGCCGACTGGCTAGCAACCGGTACGGCAGATAATCCGAAATGTCTGTTGGTGACTGGACAAGACTATGGTGTTATTTCTGATTTTAAAGATACAACATTTTCACCAGGATCCTTCGAATATGATTACCTTGGTATCGCGAAGTTGGGGCCACAGGATATTATTGAGGGAACGACAGATATCTATCCATTAGATCCGGTTCAGGATGATATTATCTCCGGTTATATGTATCAGCTCATGCAAGATAGTAGTTTACAGTTAGTTTACGATCCTTCTTATTTGCGCGGAACAAACTGGATAGATAATATGGAAGCGACTGATGATGCTACTGTATTCCTGACTGACCCGAATAATAATGACGGTCCCGTAGGTGTTAGAAAAGAAGGGGCTGGTTTTAAAGCGGCGTATATATCCGTTGATCCTTACTGTCTTAATTATGCGGATATGAGTGATTCGACTGTCTATTATAGCAATACCGACGATATTCTGAACATCTTTGATAAATTCTTGGTATGGTTCGACGCTAGTAGGTTAGATGTTGAAAATGAAGTTACTACAGTTCCAAAAGCTTTTTCATTAAAGCAGAACTATCCGAATCCGTTCAACCCGACGACTTCGATTACCTACTCGATTCCGAGAAACGAATTCGTCCGTCTGACGATTTACAACATGCTGGGACAGAAGGTTCGCACCCTGGTAAGCAGTCGTCAGGTCGCGAATGAATATCGGATCAACTGGGATGGTAGAGACGACAACGGTCTGGAAGTACCCAGTGGGGTCTACTTCTACAATATGGAAGCCGGTTCTTATGTCTCAACCAAGAAGATGGTTTTAATGAAGTAAATCATCTGAATATCGGATCTAAAAAGGGGCGAACTGATTCGCCCCTTTTTTTAATATTGTAGTAATTTATTTTTTTATCATTATTATAATTGGTGATTTTGCATCTTATTACGGTGCTCAAAATAATAGTAATGAATAGTCAATCCCAATTCGGTTCTTAACAACGTAAGCCGATGATCTGGCAGGTTGCCGCGTATGTTTTCTGCCTGTCGGTTCTGCTTCAGGGGGCAGACATGGACGGATATATTGTCGACAAAACCGATGATAAACCGCTGGAGATGGTGAACATCACACTAAAATCTGGTAACATCGGAACAACCACAGACGAAAATGGCTATTTTGTTCTTTCCGGTGATTTTCATCAGAGTGATACAGTCTATATATCTCATATTGGATACCAAAAATTGGCAATGACGGTTGGACAAATTCAGGAAAGCCGCAAAATTATACTGGAACCGCTGTCGATTATGTTAAAAGAGGTCGAGGTGTCGGGATTCTACCAGAAATATCAGATGGAGAATCCGGCTGATGTCCAGATAATTGACCAGGAAATTATTATTGAACGGGCACCGGGCAATCTGGGCGAACTGCTGCGCATGGAGCCATCAATCCAGGTTCGGAGTGCATCACCCGGTTATCAGACGGTATCAATCCGCGGTTCCAGTCCCGAACAGGTTCTGGTGCTGTATGATGGGATACCGATCCGGAGTGTGTCCGATGACATTGCGGATATTTCCTGGATAGATGTAAACTATATCGGGGAGATTCAGGTTTTCAAGGGTAGTCAGAGTGTCATGTTTGGTGAGGGGGCAATCGGGGGAGTGTTGAATTTATGTTCCCGTCAGGATTCGCCCTACTGGTTGCGATTTTCCGGTCGTCTGGGTAACTATCACACCCGCGCGATCTATTTTGCCCTGGATAAACAGTGGCAAAACTGGACCAATCGGTACAGTCTCAGTATTAAAAATGCCAACTATATTGATGATAATTTAACCGATGATATAACCACTGCTTCGGCTTTTCATAACTTTCACTCGTCGTATAAATTTTCGGATTTCGGCAGTCTGACCTTGCGGGGTATGGTGATGGATCGCTTTCTGTCGGTCATTCACAGCTTGGATGAGACCGATGATGAACGGCAGATTGTATCCCTGCAATATGAGGGCAATCTTTGGACATTAAAGAATATTTTCATTCAGGCACTTTATCGTCATTTCGGGACCGGCTATATGTTGTATATTCTGACCATGCCGCATAGTATGCAAGCCCGGTTTGAAAAGACCGATCTGGAAGACCGAATCAAAGGAATCAAAGCCGAACAGACATTGAAGAAAAGAAATTTAACCCTGAGTTACGGGCTGCAATACTATTGGGCGGATTTTGAATCCGCGTTGATTATGGATTACATCATGCCCGTCGGTTTTGATTCACTGCGGGATGAACGCCATTTTCAGCGTGAATCGGCGGGGTTTTATAACATTATCAAACATCAAACCACCACGGGTTCACGACTCTTACCTGTTATTGACTGGGTGTGGAGTTTACGGTACGATTATGCATTTACCGAGCGATATTTTGATAACCCGTTGTACTATTATGTGGATGAAAAGTATAACAGCGATATCTATCGGGCGCTGAACTATAGAATCGGTTTGGAAACCAGAGGTGAGTCGGCAAAAGATGAATACCGCGTATTTGTCAATAACGGTGCAAATGTGCGGTTTCCATCTTTATATGATGTCTATTTAAATGATGTCGCCCGGATTTCGGTGTATCGCGGTTCCAGTTTATATCCGGAAAGAGTCATCTCGTCGGAAATTGGCGCCCAATGGAATCATGCGGTGGACTGCTTTGGCATTTTCTTAAACCAGGTGGATATCCGGCTGAGTCTTTTTTGGAACAGTTATTTGTCAAAGATTTATTACATCGGAGTGATAAATGCCCTGCCGGTTGCCGCCAATTCGACCGAAGAGGTTGATGTTAATGGCGTGGATATGAAGATCGGATGCAATATCTTTGCTGAACGACTTAGGTTCGATGTCGGAGGTCTTTGGCTGGATATCAGCAATAAGGCGTTATTTCCCAATAAACCCAGTCTGAAGTACCAGGCTGATGTAAGTTATACCCATGGAAATCTGTCTTGCCGTCTGCGCGGATTTTATGAGGGATCGCAGACAAGTTTGGCGCGCTTGCCTGGCGGCGCCACATTTTTTACCCGCTTGAATGACCGGGCGGATGTAGATATATACCTGAATTATCGGTTTGTATGGAATAAATTTGATCTGCAATGCGGTCTGATAGCCATGAATGTATTTTCCAGAGAAAATGCCAGTCTGGTTTATAGTTATTTAAATCGTATTCGGACGGTACAGATGGCTCTGTTATTGGGGTTCAAATAAAAATGGGATTGGCTGACAAGAGACGCCAAATAGCCAGAATTTGGTTGATGTTGATAGCGGGTTTATTGGTATCAAACCTGCTGATGCGGTGTACCGACATGTTTCGCTCCGATATCGTCCCACCGGTGGTGTTTATTATTAATCCAAAAGATACCAGTCAGGATTTAAGCGGCGTTGTTCCCGTTCAAACGAAAGCGTATGACAGCAGCTCAATCACATATCTGGATTTTTTTATTGACGGTGTTCAGGTTGCCAGGGTTACCAAGAAGCCCTATACATATTATTGGAATACCAATTTTTGGAGTCAGTCGGTTGCCCATCAGATATATGTTAAAGCCGCCGATGAATATGGGAATATTGCGACATCCGATCCGATCGTAGTTAATCTGAATCCCGATCATTTATCCGGACCGCAGCCGGTTTATCCGGAACCTTATGCATTATTATCTTCAGAAAATCTGACGCTGCTCTGGAAATCACAGCAGGGTGCAACAGCCTATCGGTTGGAGTTCAGCCTGGACCCCGGTATGTCCAATATCGTATCTGGTTACACATTGCAGGACACGGCTCTGGCTTTAACTCTGGACAGGAATCGGTATTTCTGGCGAGTTCGGGCGGAGTTGACTGCCCGGCAGAATTCAATTTGTTTTTCCACGGCTTACAGTCCGGTGCAATGCTTCTTTACAGGTGAACGTATCTTTGTCCTGCAGTCCGGGGGAGCAGGAGATGAGTATGGCGAGGAATTGGTGGAATTACCCGATTCGTCTTATCGAATCATTGGAACCAAGCTGATGAATGTAAAAGACAGAATTCGCTCCCGGTTACTTGTTATTGATGTAGATCTTTTAGGACGACAAAAAGCAATCTATGAGATGCCGTATTTTCAAAAATCGTACGCATCTGTCCAGAACAATATGAATACGATTATAGCCGGATTGGATATATCTGAACAGGCAATCTGGATTGCGCTTGATACGGCTGGAATTGTACAGTGGAAAACAATCATTGGCGGGAAGAGTGTTGCTAAAACGCTGTTACGTGGCTCATCGGGTAGATTATACAGCGTGATTGAACGTCACTATTCGGCTGATAGTGTTTATGTGGATTGGGTGCGCCTATCAGATGTCGGATTGATCGAATTTCAAAGGACTTTGTTTAAACACCATTCAAATTCCGGGATACGGTGGAGGAGCCTGCAATCCGGGTTTACCGGCAGTTATTGGCTGCTTGGCGACTCCAACGGTGAACTGATATTGTACCTGATTGATGAAAGCGTGCAGATCCAATTGACCAGAACCTTTTCTGGCGAGCGTTATCTTACGGCTGTCGCTATCCTGGAAAGTGGCACGGGCGGTATCTGTATATTTGCCAATGCTGGAGTTGGTGATGCTTGTGATGGTATGGTCATCTGGGTTGATAATGACGGCAATGAGTTGCGGCGATGGTTGTTTGGAGATATCGGCGCGGATCGGATTCAGTCGGTTAAAAAAACAAACGAGGGTGCCTATATCCTGACTGGTAGCACCAAGTCCGGCAGTTATGGTATTTCAGATATCTGGATTGTTAAATTAAATGCCGACGGTACAGAGTTATGGTCAAGAAATTACGGCAAGACAATGACAAATTCGGGTGCCGCTGTGATCCAGACTTTCGATGGCGGCTATGCCGTCGCAGGTACGCTTGATCGGTATACCGGAAGGATCAATAAAGACGTCATTATCATCAAAACAGACCGGGATGGTCAAACGGTTCGCAATTGGTTTCATGAATAAAAAAGGCGCTGTTCTACAAGCGCCTTTTTTTAGACAGAATTTATACCGATTATTTCAGCAGCATGATTTTCTGACGGTGGATTTGGTTGTTAAATTTTACTCTGATCAGGTACAGACCGCTGGGTAGAATTGCGCCGCTGTTTGAGCGTCCCTGCCATTTTAATGTATAAGTTCCGGGCAATGGATAATGTTGATTGAAGTGGTAGATCTCTTTACCCAGAATATCGTAGATAACGACTTCCAGATTGCCTGGCTGAGGAATTTCGAAGGGTAATGTGACGGTGGCGTTGAAAGGATTGGGATAGGCGCTGTGCAGTTTGAATTTTAGCGGGGCTGCCAGGGATTCGCCGATGCTACTGGCGGAACCGTCGGTCAGAACCTGAATATTGTCAATGAGGACTCCGAGGCGGGCAACCGGACTCTGGTCGTTGGACTTGAGTCGGAACCGGATACTGATCGGCGCATGTCCACTGTCGCAGTAGGGCGTCAGATCGAAGACATAGTGCTTCCAGACGACGAGAGCCGTCCCAAAAAATGACGTAAGTGTCGTCCATTCTGCGTTACCCTCCCTGATATCAAAAAAGACGGTATCGCCGTTGTCATCGAACCACTGGACAACCGAGAAACTGATGTTTGCAAGTTCCCGAGATACCAGATTGAGTGAATTTTTATAGGTAATACTGACATCCTGTTCTGTGGGATATTTTATCCCATCGCCCGACGCCAGACAGGAAATTCCCTCCTGCACGGAGGTAGGATCCGTATAGCGTTTCCAGACCCCTTCGTTTTCCCAGCGGCTCAGTGAAGTTTCGAAATTATCAATAACAATCTGTTCCTGTATTTTAAATGAAAAGTATCCGAATTCGGGGAAACGACCATAATTTATCACTGCTCCGTTATCTCTGAATGTAAAATAGTACCGAATCGAATCGCCGTCATTCAAGGCTGAAGCGAGGGCAAATTCGCCGGACCAGATGTTACCATATTCAAAAGTCAATAATATCGAATCTTCAAGGATGGATTCGGACAGAAAATGAACATAGACATGATTGGTATCAATGCTGATATTGTCTTCGATCATGATGGATACCGGGTAGGGTCCTATTTTGTCAATCGTATCGAAGGGCAGCACCTTTGTGGAAGCGATCGGTGCGATAATATCCGGACCGGAATAGAAGCTGTGTTTTAGTTCGCCATTGTAAACACCGTTATCCAGTTTGAAAAAAGTATAGTAGCTGATGTCCGCGGCAGTTGTTGAAATGGCCGGGATATCCGCCGTATAGCTGCCTGTGCCGTCATCGCTCATATCGATATAACTCCAGTCGCCGTCATCATAGCGGTACCAGAGCTGGGCAATGGCAATATTGGTATTGATTGACGGAACCGCGGTAATCGTGAACGGTCCGGTATCTTCCGTATTTCTCAGTTTGGTGACGTTCACGTTAAAACCGTTCAGATGATTAATGACGTCCCGCATAACCCTGTACCGGGCCATGGTGTCACTGATCGCCTCAAAGCCGCCGAAGGCGAAATTGACGGTCTTGTAGGGCGCATCGGAAGCCACGGCGCCGCTGTTACCATTCTCATACTGGAGTATGGAATAGCCGTTTTCCGTCGGGGCGATTTCAGAGGGATAGGAGTTTGCCGCGCGTCCCGGCTGTAAGAATTTAATCTGTTCGAGATCATTGAAAATTGAAGTTCCCGGTGTTACGTAGAGAGGACTGGCGCCGCCGGCATCGGAGACGTAGACCGAGGCCAGGTATTTTTCATACCATGTTTTTGAGGCACCGCTACTGGCTTCGTAAGAGTTGCCACCACCCTCATCGCACATATCCCAGCCGATATCCTGACCGGAGAGAAGGAGTTTACCGCCGTTTTCGAGGTAATACCCCAAGACATTCCCGTCGTCTTCATCCAGGGCGGGGAAGGCCCATTCACAGCCCCAGATCACGACGGGGAATTTGATGATCAGGGCGCTGTCAAGCGGTTCAGTCCGGTAGTAATGCATATAGGCAATGCCCAGTTTCTCGAAGGCATCGAAATAGTAGCTGCCGATATCCAGATCGTCCACATCTTCGACGATCAGTACCTGGGTGTGAACCGGAATATAAACCTTGAACGTATCGCTGAAGACTGTATTTTCCAGGACCACATGAACCGGGATATTCATCGGCGGGATATTGTCGGCGATGTTAATGATAAGAGGATCAGCGGCATTGGTGTTATCATAAGGATAGTCTTCCATCCCGTACACTGTATCGATGGTGACACTGGCAGTCACGTTGCTGATGGCCGGATTATCGGAAAGTACCTTGGCAGTGACCTGACCGGCACCGGCCCAGCGGTTTTCGATATGCAGGACCAGGTTAATGTCTTCACCGGGATCGATCAGCCCGTCGGCATTCCCAGTCGGATCGCTGAACTCAACATACTTGAGTTTTAGTTTTGGTTTCGGTACAACGGTTTCTGTCAGTGCTCTCAGGGCGTTTACCCGACCGGCTCCAAGGCTACCATGGTAATCCGGATTCAGGGCGTCAATATTATCGGCGGTTCCCACCATTTGGTAGTACGCCTGGACATTGGTCCATTCCGGATGTTGGGAACGAATCAATCCCAAAACGCCGGCTGCTACCGGTGAAGCCATGGATGTTCCGCTATAGGAATTATAGAGAGTGTTGTTGTTAAATTCGTTTGCAGGGGTGGTACTCCAGAGACCGGGGTTGTGGTCGCCGCCGGGAGCACAAACAGTGATAAACTCGCCGAAATTGGAATACCAGGCGATAACATCGTGGGGATCAACGGCTCCGACGTTGATGCACCAGGGTACTTTAGAAAGGGGATCAAAAATATCTGTAGATACGTTGCCGGCGGAGGTGAGAATACAGACGTCATTCAGGAAAGCGTATTCGGCGCCATCTAAAACCGCTAAACTATTACCATAGCTCAGACTGGCTACATGGGCGCCATTATCGGCAGCGTAAATAAAACCCCGCGCCATATCCGTTGAAAAACCGTAACCGTCGCCGTTTGAATCTATCCAGCCGATCCGGGCTGTCATGATCCGGCAACCCCAGCCGATGCTGGCAATACCGGCACCGTTATTGGTGGCACCGGCGGCTAATCCGGCGCAATGTGAACCGTGTCCATTGACATCTATGACATCATTATCTTCAATATCACCGTCTTCAAGAGGATGAGGATCACTGACATTTTTCACAAAATCCCAGCCGTGAAAATCATCAATAAAACCGTTGCCGTCATCATCAACACAATTGGAATCGGCGGCGGTCAGGACACCGTCAACGTTGATGTCTTCTCCCGGATTTATCCATAATACATCCTTTAAATCGGGATGGGTGTAATCGGTTCCGGAATCAATGATACAGATGATTATCGAGGGGTCTCCCTGGTGAACATCCCAGGCTTCGGCTGCTTTCATTTGAGGTAAGTGGGTTAAATCCGGTCACATCGGATCGTTGGGTACTACGTCCTGGGGAATGATAAAAACCGGTTCGGCATATTCCACCTCTGGATCGCGATTCAGCTGGGCACACAGTGCGGAAATATCATTAAAAAATCCGACTTCGACGATATAAATGCGCTCAATCCCGGCTTTTTCCGCAGCGGATTTGGACCTGATTCGATCGAGGTTATAGAGCGGTTTGATTACCTCTGCCATTCCCTTGGTGAGATTGATACGACCCGCCAGGGCTTTGATAGACCTGACATCTACGGCTTGGTCAGCCGTTTTTATGACAACTTTTCCGGGTTGATATTTATAATGGGCGCGCGGGTCGGTTGTACGAGCACTGAGCATGGTTAGCATCGTTAAGGTTATCCAAAATAACCGGCTTGCTGATTTCATAATCACCTCATTTTTACCGGAAAATCTTCCTTATTTCAGTAAAATACATTTTTTGGTTTTCTGGAAATTCCCGGCTTGTATCCGATAAATATAGATTCCGGAACTATGTCGTCCTGCATCCCAATTCACGGTGTAGTATCCGGCGGCTTGAGTTTGATTGACCAGAGTTTTCACCAGCCGACCACTTACGTCATATACTGATAAAATCACATTGGATTCCCGGGGTAATTCATAATTGAAGGTGGTCAATGGATTAAACGGATTTGGATAGTTCTGGCTCAATTCATACTCCTTCGGGAGACTGGTATCGGTTTGATTAGGATCAATAGCAACGGCAGCCTCGGGGTAAATTGAGACATCGTCAATAATTATACCTGCGCCGCCGCCGGAAGAATCGCTTTCGAAACGGAATCTGAACCAGGCTTTTTCAGCTCCCTCATCAATGAGCGGTTTCAGATTAATTTCGTACTGTCTCCAGGTCTCATTCATCCCGGTAAAGGTCTGCATCGTGATCCAATTGACACTGTCGCTGCTCATTTCGGCGTAGGCGAAATCCTTATTATTCTCGATTTGATATATTGCCCAATAACGAACGGTGGCGTACTCCACCTGGGTGAGATCAATACCGGGTTTAAACACCATACTCGAGTTTAAATTATTTGCGTAGGGATAGCTACCGTCGTTCGGTTGAGCAGAATAGGCGCCGCTGTGGCGATCGATAATCCGGGAGCGACACCAGCCTTCTTCCATTTCCCAGAAACCGTAGTCGTTTTCAAAGCCATCAATATAGGTCCCGACTTCAAGGGGCAAATCGGCTATGTTGTTGTAATTATTATAATCATCGGTGAGGTTGATTAGCTCAACAGTCAGAGAAAATTCAGAAGGTTCGGAAAACATAATAGGCTTAAACATGGCTATACCAGTTTCTGCGGTTGCAATCAGATCAATTGCGGATGTGTCGCAATAGAGTATTGTTCCTCCATCTTGCAGAGTGCAGACAACCTGTACATCGGTTTCATCGTTTAAACCCTCGTTGGCAACTTCAACGCCGAATTGCAGTTTGCTGAGAATAAAGAAAGAGGGATATGGTAGCCAGATATCTTTGACCGAGAGATCGTGATCAGGTGCCGTGAGAGTCAAGTTACACCGAATAGTAGGGAGAGCCGTATCGGTACTATCGTTGCTTAAAAATCGGATAACACCATAGTATTCTCCCGGCTTAACTCCCCGTGTCGTGATGATAACGCTGACCTCGGCGCTGTCACTGGGACTGACCATTCCTCCACTGTTTTTCAATGTCAGCCAAGGGGCGACGTCAAAACCCTCACCCGAAAGGGTCATTGCATTTTGATCGTTTGCGTAATCTTCAAACAGGGTTGTAGAACCATCTTTTATGGCAATGTCGTCAATGAAAAAACCCAGCAGTTCCGGGCTATCCGGGGTACTGTATCCCTGGTCGGAAGCAAAAGCCCAGCGGATGATCACCGAATTAGTTCGATAGGCGGACAGATCAAACTCGGCGTTCACCCAGCCGTCACTGAAACCAGCCCAGCCGGGAATGCCGAGCCCCATATTCCAGCCCTGTTCCGGATGACCAAAGCTCCAGAGATCGGTACAAGTGTAAGCCGGACTAGTAGGAGTAATCACCGAAAAATTTTCGCCACCGTCTGTCGATATCCAGACATTGCAGCCGTCCCAGCCGTCATATCCGTCAGAGGCGCCGGCAGGATCTTCAATAGCCCATTTGGTCATAAATGTCAGAACCGGAGATGAACTGGCACTCAGGTCAATAACCGGGGTTTGCAGATACTGCAACCAACCGTTCCGGTACCCCCCCAGCTCAGGGTCGGCACACCACCAGGATTTACCATCATAAGCGTAAGCAGTGTCAATATGCCAGACGAGAGGTATGGCATAATCATAACAGGAAAATTCCAGATTTCCGGTACCGCTATTCTTTACAAAAAAGGTTTGAGTCTCCGTATCACCAACCCTCAGATCGAAGTTTAACTCATCTTTGGTTGTCGTCAAAGTCGGACCTTCAATATAAGATTCGAAGATAAATGGTGTGTAGGAACCCAATCCGCTGTCGCCCCATTTGATCCGGAAATAGCCGTTATCTCCCCAATCCGGTCCCCAGCTGTTTTTACATATCCAACAGCTGAGCTCGTCGTCCCAGCCGACGATTAAGATGGCATGACCGCCCTCTTCGGCGCCATAGACATGCTCATAAACGCCACCGCTATAGGCGTAAAAATCCGCGTAAACAGTAAAACTGGCAGAAACGGGATGACGCAGAACCGCCGCCTTAATATTATCAATAATGCCTTCTTCCAGAGTGACATAACCCCAGGCTGGAATAGTCATCAGCTGGCTTTCCCAGTCGGCACACTTTGTATCACATAAACTCGAATCATCTACCTCCTGATACGGCAGACAGCTTTCCGAAGGGACTCCATCAGTCATTATAAAATCGAGAGCATAACCAATATGCCCGCCGTTACACCCATCGGTAAAATGGCAGGATAAAATAAACTGCTCGGAAAGGTTGGGCATGGAATCTAAATCCGCATTATGAATTTTCCACCAGGATTCGACCTGCGCACAGGCTGAAAAGTCCCAGCAGCTGCCGCAATTGCCCTGATTACGGACCGGAGTGACCCAGTTGCCGTCGTTATTCCGCCAGTCAATACTCACCGGAAAGGACTTCGGTCTGGACAGGTCAATATAAAGCATTTCTGCAAAGGGCGGTTTTTCCATGCTGTGTCCGAGCATCATACGCCGTTCTTCCGAGGTCAGCTGCGTCACCCAGTTTTCTCCGGCGGTCCAGCGGGCGTCTGACTGCCGGATGGCTGCTTGAATACTTTCCAGATCGTAATCCGATGCTATCGAAATAAAGGGCAATAAAAATAAAGCGATTAAAAATAGTCCTGTTTTCCTGCGATGCATAACACTTCTCCCTAGGTAATTTTAAACTCCGTATTAATCTAATTATTCGGCGTGAAAAAACAAGAAAAGTGCGGGTTAATATGCAATTTATTTCAGCAATATACACTTCCTTGTTTGTTGAAAATCCCCGGCTCTGATCCGATAGAGATAGATTCCCGATGACAGATTCCCGGCATCCCAGATCTGCTGATGCTGACCGGCCTGAAGTGTTTTGGATACCAGTGTTTGGACCAATTGACCCTGCAGGTTGTATATGTTGACTTCGGTGAAGGTCTCTTCTGGCACCTCGAAACGGATTGTGGTGGACGGGTTGAATGGGTTGGGGTAGTTGGGGAGGAGGCGGTATTGTTCCGGGATATTTTTTGATTCTGTCAGAGCTGAAACCCGACCAGCAAAAGTAAATGGATCAGCGTCGGTGATCAGCACATTAAATATTAGATAGAGGTTATCTCCGGATTTTGGTGAAATTGAGATTGTGCCGGTGGACATATAGATTCGCACAACAAGATAGATTTGTTTCTGATTATCGATCGTTTCATAAATACCGAAATAGTACTGGCTGCTCGGGTTGTTGATAGCCATCTGGAAGTCCGAATAATGCTGATCGGTGAGATTATAAACGCTGAATGGTACATGGACTCCGTTCACATCATCCGCGCCATCATCGGTAAACCGGATCGAGTAGTCGGCGAAATACCGGGTGGGTATCTCTTTGTCAGCCGTGTATTTCCAATTACAATCAGAATTGTGCCAGCCGGATTTATCCGGATTAAGTCCAAACATGGTGCTATTGTCGAAGGCAATGGCGAATCCGTCCACGATCGGTAATTCATGGTCAAAGTCAATGATTGGAAATTGATCAAAGAGGATCACGTCTCTAGTCTTATCCGTTAAAGTCAGATAATAAGTGCCGTCGGGGACGCTGAAATCCATCTGGTATTGATCCCCCGTTAACCTGGTTGAATCGATGATTGCTACACGGATCGTATTGGCGGGATGTCCGTCCAATCTCGTTACGGAGATCACCATTTTGCGATCATTTTGAATCCAGAACTGATGCGGCCATTGTGCGGTTACTGTATTGATCTGGTTGGAAATCGCAAGTCTGAATTGACCGGCTTTGGTATTGGGAATCGTCCAGATATTGTATGTAAAACGATTTTGATCACCCGGTAAATCGGCAATCTGTTCCCAGTTGTGGATGTGGTTCTTGTATTCGATCCGGGCGGTTTTTTCGGTCTGGTAAGGGTCTCTCACAGACCAGTGTAAACCGAGGGTGTCAGCGCAGACGATGACTGGTTCAGACGATAGCTGCATATCCCCGATTATCAGGATTCCACCCGTTGCTATGGTTGTATCCGTGAACAGTTTAACTCCATCGATGAACCAGCCGTATTTCAGGTCTTCATTGGTATTGTCTGTTTTAAATCTGAATCTCAAATACAGCGAGTCGCTCAGCATCTCAGCAGGTACCGCAAGATAGGTCCACCAGTTCTTCAATTGATAAATATTCCGGGTGAGGTCCGAGATTTTCTCGATAGGCGTCCAGCAGATGTTCCGGTTCAGATGGAAAATGAATTTTGAGGAGTTAACTTAAGGTGAAAAATGAGGAGGGAAAGTCATGGAAAAAAGAAAGCATCTGAGTCCTCAACAAAAAGTCATTATCCTGAGAGAACATCTGGAAAATCAGGTTCCGTTAAGTCAATTAAGTGAACGGTATCAGGTTCATGTCAATCTGCTGTACAAGTGGAAGAAGCAGTTATTTGAGTCTGCATCCGATATATTTAGCCAGGTGCAGGTTCATGAATCACAAGGACTGCAGGGAAAAGTTGTTCGTTTGGAGAACCGGTTAAAAGATAAAGATCAGTTGATTTCCGAACTGGTAGAGGAAAATATCGCTTTAAAAAAAAGTCTGCATGGGGTGATTTGAATGGTCAATGGATTAAACCGGAAGTAAGGGATCAGGTCGTGGATTATATCGAGAAAACGAGTTTAAGAACAGAGATCGATAAACAGACGATTCTTTCCTGGTTGGGAATTCATCCCGGTAAATATTACGCATGGAAAAAGCGCATCGGTATAGATAATCACCACAACGGATTGCTTCCCAAAAGTCACTGGATTTTGCCGGAGGAATACCAAGCCTTATTGGAGTACGCCAAACAGTGCTATACCGGAGGCTACCGGCGTTTTGCTTATGAGATGTTGGACAATGACATCGTGGCGCTCAGTCCTTCGACCG
>OMKS01000538.1_pt1 | contig 35380 bp, 34 predicted proteins | sample 1674721 | NCBI WGS metagenome assembly OMKS01 (sample SAMN06264996, study PRJEB25208) | sediment metagenome | isolation source: hot spring sediment | place: USA: California | collected 2014-09-02 | reverse complement strand
ACTGTTGACTATAATCAGCGGTTATCTCTTTAGACATATGTCATTATAGCACCTGAGATGTTTTTGAGACAGCCTCCGGGGGGCCGCCCCTACACCTGTCACCTTCTTTCTTTCGGTGTGTTCCGTGGTTTCAATTTCTTCACAGTGCATGGGCGACCGGCCGGTCGCCCCTACGCCTGCCTTGCCTTTAAAGAATCGGTTCCAACCCCCTGCCTTCCTGTCTTCCTGTCACCTGACACCTTTTTTCAACTTTTCCTGGTGAATCGCATCTCCGGGTCTCAGCGTGCCGCCATGGATGACCCGGGCAAAAACGCATTCGCGCGGCATGATGCATTCACCCACGTGGCGTGAAATCGCGCACGGCGCCGGGCATTCCTTGCCCTTGCGCGTGATCTCCAGCAGGCATTCGCCCACCCGCAACCGGTCTTTCACCTGCAGCAGCGCAAAGTCGATCCCGCGGGTGGTGATGTTTTCACCGAATATGCCCGGGTGCAGGCGCACCGGCGTATGGGGTTGAAAGCGCTGGTGGCTTTCCAGTGCCAGCAGCGAGACTTGCCGCTCACCGCTTCCCGCGTGGGCGTCATTTTCAACCCCGAAGTCGGGGACCAGGTTGATCTCGTTCACGGCTTGCTTGGGACCGCGTTTGGCATTGCGACAAACCGCAACCACCTGAGGATCTGAAACGCTTTTATTCGTCATGGATAAAGCATATCATACCCTCGTCCCGTGATACAATGAATGTATGCGCAAGTCGCCCGTAAAAACGAAGTCTCAGACGGATCCCCGCCTGGGCCGTTGCACCCTATGTCCCCGTCGCTGCGGCGCCAATCGTTTCGCCGGGCCGACGGGAATCTGTCACACTGGGGCCGGGTTGGAAATTGCCGCGGTGTGCCGCCATGCCGGCGAAGAACCCGTGCTGGCCGGTCCGGCCGGGGTATGCAACGTGTTCTTTTGCGGCTGCAACCTGCGCTGCGTGTTCTGTCAGAACCACCAGGTGAGTCGCGGCGGCCGCTCGGCGCCCCGGCTCCTGGAGCCCGCCCAGGCCATGGACCGGATCCGCCTTGTGCTTGACGGCGGATGCGATACCCTGGGCCTGGTTTCTCCATCCCACGTGGTGCCGCAGGTCCAGACGCTCCTGGATGCGTTGGAACGGGAAGGCCGCAAGCCCACTGTGATCCACAACGGCAACGGGTATGATGATCCACGGGTACTGAGGGAGTTGGCGGGAAGGGTGGATATCTACCTTCCGGACCTCAAGTACGCTCTCAGTGAAACAGCGGCGCGTTTTTCCGGCGCCCCTGATTATGTGGATACAGCCTTTAACGCCCTGGAAGAGATGGTTCGCCAGGTCGGTACGGACTTGAAACTGGATGGACGCGGGCTTGCCCGCAGGGGACTCATCGTGCGTCACCTGGTCTTGCCGGGATGCACCGATGACTCGATCGCCTTGCTGAAAAAACTGGCGGGACGGTTCGGCACGGATATCCATCTTTCCCTCATGGCCCAGTATCGACCTCCCGCACAATTGGCCTGTCCGCCGCCGTTGCACCGCCGCCTCGGAAAGGTGGAATACAACGCGGTTGCGGATGAAGCCCTGCGCCTGGGATTCAGTCAAGGCTGGTTCCAGGAACCCGGCAGCGCCGACAGCCACGTGCCCGATTTTCGTGCAGCGGATCCCTTCGGGAATGGTTGATCACTTTCTGGAATTGGCGCGGCATTGACGATCAAAGCGTAGGTCAGGATCAAAACCAGGAGAAACCGGGTCAGCGCTTTGCCGGCTCGAAGCGGTTCAGTCTGGCCGGGGCCGGATTTTATCGGGCGAGAAGGCGGCATTTTTTCAGTTCTCCTTTGGCAAAGTAGAGCAGGATGGGCAAGCCGGGAATCCGCAGGCGATCATAGAGGATTTCCGGTTCCATCCACAAAGGCGAGGGGATCCGCATCCAGGCGGCGAGGTTGCGGACGCGGTCCGGCCGCCGGGTAATGAAAACCGCCCGCAACCGGCCGGGATTGTGATCAAGGGCCCATTGCCAGGCTCGCCCGATCTGCAGGCGTGAATCGGGGTTGCGCGGGAAACGGCACAGCAGCAGGCAGCCGCTTCCGTCCGGCGGCAGGGCATCACCCAGGCTGAGGGCTTGCCCTTCCGGCAGGCAGAGGAGCGGGGCGGAACCGGGAAGGATGCGCGGATGTTGATGCGGCGTCCTTGTCAAGCGGCGGACTCCGGCAATCAATAGCACCAGTATCAACACGCTTGCCAGGTAACGGAACGCGGGATCCGGTTGAGAAGCCATATGGCTGTAAAGCAAAAATGGTGCCGAAACCAAGTGAAAAGTGAAAAGTTGAAAGTGAAAAGTTGAAGAGGAAAGAAGTTGAAAATGTAGCGGGTTTGAAACCCGCCCTGTAGAACGTAGAAATAGAATGGAAAATCGGCCCGTGGCGAGCGGCCAGAGGCTAGTGGCCAGTCAAATCCAAAATCCCAAATTCGAAATCCCAATCAAATTCAAAATCCAAATGTTCCAAACAAAAGCTCCAATCCCTGCCGTCTCGTTTTCCTTTGCCACTTTCCATTCGCCATTTCGATCGCTGTAGAAAGTAGAAAGTAGAAGGTAGAAAAAAGCCCGATCGCCACTAGCCCCTCGCCTACAGCCTCTTGCCAATTGCCACTGGCCAGGGCGGTTCACGAACCGCTCCGCCACCTGTCACCTTCTTTCCAACTCTCCAACTTTTTTTTAATAACTTTTTTGTTGAGAATTCAGTATAATTATACTGAATCGTCCACCTGCGACTGATTGCCAAGCGATCACAGGCATGATTCACCTGGAGATTGATATGCGTCGTTGCCGTGCCCTCTTGTCGTTTTTGCTGCTCATGGGCGCTTGCCTCAGTGGGCAGACTTCCCATGAATCCGAGACAGCGCGAACAATCAGTGCTCACCGTCTCACGGTTCCGGTCCGGGTGGACGGCGTGCTGGATGAGGCGGTATGGTTGAATGAAGCGGTAACCGGGTTCGTGCAATCTAAACCGGATGACGGTTTCCCCGCCAGCGAACGCTCCGAGGTCTGGGTGGGTTATGATGATGATGCCCTGTACATTGCCGCGCGCTTGCATGACCGGAACCCCGAGCTGATCGACCGCCGCCTGGGTCGGCGCGACGACGGGTTCGATTCCGACTGGTTTATTGTGTCCCTGGACCCCTACCGTGACGGACGCAGTGGATACAGCTTTGCCGTGAATCCCGCCGGGTGCATTCGTGACGCGGTATTGTACGATGATGAAAAAAGCGATTCCACCTGGGACGGGGTTTGGAAAACCGCGACGCAGGTGAACGATCACGGCTGGACCGTGGAAATGCGCATTCCCTTTCACCAGCTTCGTTTCCGTTCCGGAGAGGTGCAAACCTGGGGCGTCTTTTTCCAACGACAGATCCGGCGCAAGAACGAAATCGCCGGCCTGACCTGGATTCCACGCACGGAAAGCGGTTTTGTGTCGAGGTTTTCCCGGCTGGAAGGGCTCAGCGGCATCCATGCGGGCGCCAACCTGGAATTGATACCCTACAGTGTGGGCAAGGCCGCCTTTTCCACAGCGGAAGAAGGAAATCCTTTTGGTGAGGGCAGCCGTTACAGCGGCAACGCCGGCCTGGATGCCCGCATCGCGCTGATGTCGAACCTGACGCTGAACCTGACCGTGAATCCTGATTTCGGCCAGGTGGAAGTGGATCCGGCCAAGATCAACCTGACCGCGGCTGAAAATTACTATTTTGAAAAACGTCCGTTTTTCGTGGAAAACGCCAATATATTCCGCTTCGGCGTCAGTGGTTCCAATCGCTTCGTGCGGGGGAACTGGCCGGAGCCCACTTTTTTTTATTCGCGACGCATCGGCCGCTCCCCGCAGTATTCACCACAAGCCCGCTACATGTCTTCTCCGGAAGCCACCACCATTCTGGCGGCAGCCAAGATTACAGGCAAAGTCGGCGGGAATTGGAACCTGGGTATGGTACACGCGGTTACCCAACGGGAGCACGCCTCCCTGGTTACGCCGTTCGGAGAGGAAAGCGCAACCGTAGAGCCCTTCACGTACTACGGCGTCTTACGTTTGGTGCGGGAATTGGACGAAGGCCGCCATGGTCTGGGTATTATCGGCAGCGCGGCGTTGCGGGACCTGGATGAGCCCCACCTGAACGCGATCCTCATGCGTCGTGCACTCATGCTGGGCGTTGACGGCTGGACTTTTCTCGACCGGGAGCGGGTCTGGTCGCTATCGGCCTGGTGGGGAGGAACAACCGTCTCCGGCAGCCGCGAGGCGTTAACCGCGTTGCAGTATGGATATCCCCATTACTTTCAACGCCCCGATGCCGATCACCTGGAAGTGAATCCTCAGGCTGATTTCCTGTCGGGCTGGTCCGGCCGGGTCATGCTGAACAAGCAGAAAGGGAATTTCATTTTCAACGTGGCCGTGGGAGCCATCAGCCCCGGATTTGAGATCCGCGACCTGGGTTATCAATCACATAACGATCTGATCAACAGCCATGTCATGGCCGGTTATCGATCATTTACCGCGGGAAAGGTGCTGCGTTCCTGGAGTGTGGAGTTCATGACCCAGCGAAATTACAACTTCGACGGGGTAAAGATCGCCGACCAGGTAGTGGGCGTAGACGCCGCCCTGGAATTTCTCAATTACTGGCAACTGCATTTGAACGCGGCCGTCAATGCCGGGTATACCGATCCCACACGCACCCGCGGCGGGGTCTCAATGTGGCAGCCTGGAAACTCCGCTTTCAGTTTCTGGCTGGAAAGTGACGACCGCAAAGCCCTGGTTTTTGAAGCCGGGTTCGGCTTGCGCCGGGGGCGAGACCATTCAACTCACAACGAGGTCTCCGCCGCCCTGGAGTGGAAACCCGGTCCGGGTATTTCATTGCAACTGGTTCCGGGCTACGCGAAAACCCGGCAAAGCGCCCAATGGATCCGCAATGTTGAAGATTCGTCCATGACCGCCACCAGCGGAACGCGGCATATCTTCGGGCACCTGGAGCAGCATACCATTTCCAGCGAGATTCGCGTGAACTGGATATTTACGCCGCGACTCAGCCTGCAGGCCTACGTGCAACCCTTTATCTCGGTGGGAGATTATTCGGAAATCAAGGAGCTGGCAGCTCCCCGCAGTTTCAGTTTTAGTGTCTACGGTGAAGGTGAGTCTACAATTGTGGAAGAGGACGGCAGATACATTGTCGATCCGGACGGAGCCGCGCCGGGAAGGCCTTTCTTGCTTTCCAACCCCGATTTCAACTACAAATCTCTGCGCGGAACCGTGGTATTGCGCTGGGAGTATCGTCCCGGCTCCGTACTCTACCTGGTTTGGACCCAGAACCAGGTGGATTATGCCAATCCCGGGGACCTGCGGCTGGGCCGCGATCTGGGCGACCTCTTCCGCGCCCGCGGAGACAACATCATCATGATGAAAGTGACGTACCGGTTTAACATTTAGAGTTGAAAAGTTGAAGTGGGAAGAAGTAAATAAAGTTGGAAAAGGCAGGTGTAGGGGCGGTTCGTGAACCGCCCTGGCCAGTGGCAATTGGCAAATGGCTGTAGGCGTGGGGCTAGTGGCGAGGCTCTTATCAACTTTCTGTTTAAAGGAGATTGACCAATGAATAAACGATATCTGCCGGTTATTGTATCGTTCCTGTTGGGGCTGGGCGTAATGGCCGCACCGGTTGCGGATCAGGACGCGCAATTGCAGAAGCGGGCGGCGCAACTGCACCGTGAAGCCCTGGTGATCGATACCCATTGCGATACGCCCATGGCCATGTTGCGGGGCCTGGACATCGGCGCTTTGCAAAACAGGAATGAGGTTGACCTGCGACGCATGAAAGCGGGGGGCGTGGATGCCATGTTCTTTGCCGTGTTCGTGTCCAATTCCCGCGATCGTCGCCATCCCGCGCGTCACGCCATGGAGATGATCGATGCCATCGTTTCACAGGTGAACGCATACCCGGATCGCGCCGCGCCGGCCACGTCTTGCGCCGATATCCTGCGCCTGCACAAAGAGGGACGCCGTGCCATCCTCATGGGCATGGAAAACGGAGGACCGCTCGAGGGCAGTTTGCGCCTGTTGCGGCAGTATTACCGCCTGGGCGTGCGCTACATCACGCTGACTCATAACAGCCACAACGACATCTGTGACTCTTCCACGCAGACACCCCCGGTGTGGAACGGACTTTCGCTTTTCGGGCGCGAGGTGGTGGAGGAGATGAACCGGCTGGGCATGATTATCGATATCTCCCATGTGTCGGATGCCGCTTTTTATGACGTGGTGCGCCTGTCGCGAGCGCCGGTCATGGCGTCCCATTCCTGCGTAAGAGCCATTTGTGATGTTCCGCGCAACTTGAGTGATGATATGATTCGCGCCCTGGCCGGCAATGGCGGAGTCATTCAGGTGAATTTCTATTCGGCTTTTCTGGATCCGGACTTTGCCGCCCGCCTCAGGGCCGTTCATGAACGGTTGGCGCCGAAAATCGCCGCCTTGCGCAAGGGGTATGCTGACAATGACAACGCGTTCTGGAGCGCTGCTTTCGACTTGTGGCGCAAAAACGTTCCCCAGCCTCCGGACATCGATATCCTGGTGGATCACATCGACCATGTTGTCAAGCTTGTGGGAATCGAACACGTGGGACTGGGTTCGGATTTTGACGGCGCGGGCAGCTTCCCCGTTGGGCTGGAAGACGTGTCCGGTTTTCCGCGCATCACCTTGGCCCTGTTGAAGCGGGGTTACACGGATCGTGAAATCCGGCTGATCCTGGGGGAGAATTTCATGCGCGTGTTTGCCCGCGTGGAAGAGGTCTCTGCCGCGTTGAAAACAAAAAGTTGATCCGGTTTGCTATGCGTGCAGATCTCGGCGACGGAAAACAGCAGTATGGGCGATGCGGTCATGCAGGGCCTGGCGTTCGGGAGAGAGCATCATGAAGGCTCCAAAGAATATCACCATGCCGGCGATGCCGGCCAGCCGGCCGAGCAGGCCGATTCCCAGGGTAGTGACCAACAAGTTGAGCAGTGAGGGGCTGTTCTTGACCATGTAACGGGTTAAATAAAGCCCCTGGTCTCCGTGCGATCCGTCCGGACGCCCGATCTTCAACCCCAGGATTTTCTTGCCCGGGGTGGCGCCGGTGAAGCCCTCGATCAGCATGTATAGCATGCTGATGTGCGCCATGAAAGTAGACACCCGCCATACACTCTGCATGACTTCTTCTGATGGCGGACCGCCGGCCCCGGTAAGGACTTCGAGGTATTGGCCGCGGGCAAACAAATTCATGTGTTCAGGCATGAAGATCGATACCAGCAGAGAAACCAGGAAGGCTAGTATAAAACTGTCAATCAGAAAGGCCCCCAGGCGGGGGCCGAAACCGATGCGTTTACTGGTATTGGTTGTATTCATCTTGACCAGGCTCCGATTGTGATTGCCATGGGAATTCCCACTTGCAGGCAGAGGCCGAACATGACCGCCGGTGAAAGCAAAGTCATGGTGCCTTCTTTTCAGGCAGGTTGTCTACTTGCATGAAAGCGGTTATACAACCGCTTCCCTGCGTCCGCAGAACATGGATCAACATGGGCGCAACTATCCTTTGTCAATTGTAGCCCGCATGGGAGGAACAGGGTTATAAACGCCTATCCCAGTCCCATCAAGGTGCGGGCCACGTCAGTGGACTCTTCACGGATGCGTTTGTGCAGGCTGTTGCCGGCGGCATCCATGGTCACCACCAGGGGAAAATCCCTTACCTCTATTACCCAGAAGGCTTCCGGGGTGCCGAATTCTTCCAGGTAGTGCACATCCAGTACGTTCACCACAGCATTGGCGATCAGGGTGCCGGCGCCACCCACGGCATGAAAGTAAACCGCACCGCAACGGTGCAGTCCCTCCGCGGTGCGGTCGCCCATTCCGCCCTTGCCGATCACGCCGCGAACGCCGTATTCGCACACGACATCGGCCTGATAGGGCTCTTCGCGGATGGAGGTGGTAGGCCCGGCGCTGACAAAGCGCCAGGTGCCGTCTGCTTCTTGTTTTACCACGGGTCCGCAGTGGTAAATGACCGATTCCTTCAGCAGGGGGCGCAGGAAATCGGGTTTCTCTTCCACCATGAGTTTGTGACCCTGGTCACGGGCGGTGACGATCGTGCCGGAAAGTAGCACCGAGTCGCCCAGTTTGAGGTCGCGGATCTGTTCTTCGGCAATGGGCGTCTTTAACTTAATCATGAGTCACCTCCCCGTTTATAATGGTCATGCTCTTGCGGCGGAACGCCCAACAGGTGTAGGTGATGGAAACAAAAAAGGTGGCCGGGTGGCGGTGTTGGGCATCGGCGAACACGTCCAGTACGGTTGTGGCCCCACCGAATCCCATGGGGCCGATTCCGAGATGGTTCAACTCTTCTTTGAGCCGGATTTCCAACTCGGCAAGTTCAGGCCTGGGGCTGCGTTCACCCACGCGGCGGAAAAACTGTTCTTTGGAAAGGGTGTAAGCCGTGTCCCGGCCCCCGCCGATGCCGATGCCGATGAATCCGGGCGCGCAACCAAGCCCCTGGGCGTTGAGCACGGCGTCAATGACGACGCGGCGGACACCATCCAGGTCGCGGCCGGCTTTCACCGCTGCATGAGGCAGTTTGTACTGGGCGCCGACGTTTTCACTTCCGCCGCCCTTGAGCATGAGGCGAATGCGGGTTTCCGGTTTTTCCCACTGGTGGAAGTGGATGTGGGGGGCGTTGATTCCCAGGTTGTTGCCGGAGTTAAGGCCGGTTAACGGATCGACCGCGTTGGGACGCAGGTATTGACGTTGCGTGGCTTCTTCCGCAGCCGCCTCAATGGCCCTTCGCAGGGGAGGTTCGGACCCTCCCAGCGGATGGTCGATGTAAAACACGAGTGAACCGGTATCCTGGCAGATGGGGGTGCTGTTTTCTCTTGCCTGCCTAACATTTTCCAGGATGGTTTTCATCACCGCGGCCGCCGGTGATCCGGCGGCCTCGCTGTCATGCGCCGAACGCAACGCCGTTTCCACATCCGGAGACAGGTCAACGGCGGCCCGGCGAATCAACTCAAGAAATGCTTGTTCCAGTACCATGGTAAAACCTCCAATCACCGCGCCAGGGCGGGGGGCTGGTTACTTGCTCAGTTTATCGAGTTTTTCCGGTACGACCAAAATGGAACGGATTATGTCCACTACCAGGTAGAACAGGACAAACAGGATGTAGCTGAGGAAAGGCAGAATGGCATATGTCAAGATCTGCGGAGCGCGCATCTGGACCTTTATCCAGGACGATTCCGTACGCATTACGTTGCCGAAGAGCCCGAAGCCGTCTATCAGCATGTAAATGGTGAAAATCAGTACACCCAGTCCGAACAGGATCGGGACCAGTCGCAGCACGGCTTTCAGAAAATAGGTGATGATGCCCAGGGCTTCCTGGCCGGCCGATGTTTCTTCAACAATTTCAGTGGTGATGGTCTGGGGATGAAATGTGACCATGGCCAGGAATTCCAGAAAGACAAATCCGCCCAGTCCGGAGAGGAAAGGCATCAGGCTGCCCAACCGCACCGCCGTGATAATGGAACCGATCAACACCACAACTCCAAGGATGGCGGCCAGGAAAGCCACGCATTCCAGGAAGGCCCTGGACGCCAGGCGGCTGGTGTTGTTCCCGATCAGGGTCTTTCCCGCTCCCAGGAAACGCTGGGCGGTAAACTGGATCACAAACACCAGCAGGAACCAGCCGATGCCGATGAGAAACGAATCGAACTTGTTAATGCGAATGGCGAAAATCAAAGAAAACAGGAAACCCAGGCCGGCGGCCGCGACCAGTGACCAGTGGCCGATGCGCCCCGCCCATTTTGTGGCGAAATCCAGTACGTTGACGTTTAGGATACCTTCCAGCCATTTGTAGAGTTTTTCCAGGATACGAACTCCGAAGAGGTGCCCCTCCGCGGATCCACTCTTGGTCTTTTTGCTTTGATTCACGTTATCCCTCCTTGAATGCGTTACTATGGCAAATTGTAGAAACCACGCAACACAAAGTCAACCCGGACCGGAGCCGGATTTTTGCGGCCTTTTCAAGTCGTGCCGGTCCAGTATCCGCTGTAAACGCCGCCAGTTGCGCAAGTTCAGATCAGCGGCAGCGCGGATAACCGAATCCTTGGCGTTCACGGCAATCAAAAAAGCCGCATCCCCGCCTAGGCGGTCCCGCGCGCCCTCGGCCATGGCAATGTCGTCTTCGGTGTCCCCCACCACGAGCACGCGCCGGACCCGGGGAAACCGGTCAAGCAACTGTTGCATGCGGTCGTACTTATCCCTGCGGCTGAGTACGGAGGCGTTGCGATCGATCTCCAGGGGGGAATGGGCTATCACGCGCACGCCGTGGGTGGTCCAGTTGCCGCTGATGAGGGCAGAAAGGCGGCGGGACACGGCGGAAAGGACTGGTTCAAATGCTTTGGACACAATGGCGGCGGCATGTATCCGGGGAGCAAGGAGCTGTATGCATTTGCGGGCGGCGGGGTAGGTCAGGCCGCTGATACGTCCGGCGGCAAGATCAAGATCTCTGGCGGGGACGGCGCGCATGACCCAACGCACAAAAAAGTGGACCAGGATGCTGTCCATCCGTGACATGGAAATCCGCCCGCGGATGTAGCGGTAACGCAGGCGGACCAGCAGGAACATGAGACGGGTCATGGCCGCGGCGATGCGCAGGGCCTGAATGGGGGAACGCGAAAGGCATAACAGAATGCCGAGGTCGGCGGCGGAAAATCCGCGGCCCAGGGGAGGAAATATCCCGCGGTACAGCGTACCATCGTAGTCGCAAGCCAGAAGCATGGAATCCGAGTGATTCCGCTTGAGGAACGACAGCAGACGGGATTCCCCCTGATTCTCAATCTTTGCCATGGATTTTCGCCCGGACTTATTGTTTTCCCGGTGAACCAAACGGTACCAGATTAAAACCAGATAATCAAGAAAGTTGAAAAGTTGGGTTCTCTTCCATTCCGTGTGGGTTTGGAAGTTTTTTTTGAAAAAATGGAAAAACTGCAGAGAGTACCCTTTCGGGCACAAATACCCAGAGGGCACAAGTCACCGCTCACCACTTCGGTTCAGACCCATACGGTCTTCGGCGGACTAAAATGACCCCGGTGGTTGTTTGGGATGTAATCCGGGGCATCATTTTACCTTCGGTCGTCCTGCCTCAGCCCATGGGGCCCCGGAACCTGCCGTTTGCGTTCGCTTATGCTTTATGCCCTGCGGGTATGTATGCCCTCTGGGCACTCTTCCTCACAACTGCTTACTGATTCCCAATATATATTTACCCACACGAAACGTAATAGAACCAAAAGTTGAAGAGTTGAAAAGGAAAGAAGTAGAAAAGGTCTTTAGAGATTTCACTTTCGACTTTCAACTGCCTGTCTACTGTTACCTTCTCTCCAACTTTATTGCCTATCCGGTTCGGAAAATTACGCTTTCTTTCTGGAACCAGTGGGCGCAGAACACCAGGCTGATCACAGCGAAGATTGTCAGGGAAAGGAAAACCTCCAGCAAGAGCAGGGGTTGGATGCTGCCGGCAATGATCTCCCGGGTCGCCAGGGAAACGTTCAGAACGGGGATCAATGCCGTGACTGAATTGAGCTTGAAGCCCGGGAAGAGGCCGATAAAAACCGGCACAATCACCAGGATGTTCATGGGAGTCATGATGTTCTGGGCTTCCTTGAAGGTGTGCGCGAATATCGAGATAGATAAAAGAATGGCGGCAAAAAAGGTGCACAGGGGAATGAGCAGGGAAAACACCAGCAGGATGGAACGGATGTCGATGATCTTGACCAGGGAGGAAAGCAGGTCTTCCGGAATTCCCGTGGTATATTGCAGGGCGATATACAGGCCCAGGATTGACATCGCCGCTGAAATAAGCCCGGTCAGGAAAACCAGGCTGAATTTGCCCAGAACGATCTCCAAGCGCGTGGCCGGGGTTGCCAGAAGGGTTTCAATCGTGCCGCGCTCTTTTTCCCCGGCCGCCAGATCAATGGCGGGATACATGGCGCCGATGAAACAGAAGATTACGAAAATATAGGGCAGGAAGCCGCCGATTGCTTCGCCGATGCGCTCCTTGACGGTCACGATGTCGTGTTTGTCCACGGTGACCACTTCGAACACCCGGCGGTCCAGATTCATCTCTTTCAGCCGGGTTGAAAGCAGTTGCTCCTTGTATTCGTCGAGAATGGAACGGATCCGCCGGGAAGTCAGGTCCGTTTCCTGGGAAGATTTCAGGTAGAAGCGGATGGTTCCCGGTGCGCGGGAAGCGACCACGCGGTCGAAATCAGCGGCGAATGCCAGGCCGAAATCGATTTTTTCTTCGCGAATGGCGGTGGAAAAACGATCTTCCGGGATATCGGAGATCACGCTCACCTTGTCATGGTTTTTCAATACATCGAGGAAACCGGCCGCGTTGCCGTTGAGTACAAGGGCCAGTTTCAGTTCCTTGACTTCGGCTTCTTTGTGCTGCCGCATCATGATGTGAGTGGAAATAGATATAAGTACGGGAAAGAGCAACAGGGGAATCAGGATCATCACCACCAGGGTGCGATGGTCGCGCAGGGTGTCTTTCAGTTCCTTGCGGAAAATAATTGCCGTCTTTTTCATGTCAGGCCTCCTGGACCAGGCGGATGAATTCATCTTCAATGGTGCGGGCCTGGCACTGGTCACGGAAATCCTTGAAAGGACCGTTAAAGAGCAGCCGGCCTTCGTGGATAATGGCCAGGTCATCGCTCAAAAGGTTGACCTCGCCCATGATGTGGGTGGAAAAGATCACGGTTTTGCCGTCTTCGCGGCAGCGCCGGATCAACTCGATAATGGCCCGGGCGGTAATCACATCCAGGCCGGTGGTGGGTTCGTCGAAAACCACCACTTCGGGATCATGAATCATGGTACGCGCGATTGAAACTTTCTGCCGCATACCGGTGGAGAGCTTGGCGATGCGGCGACCGGCGAAGGGATGAATGTCGAGCATGTCAAACAGGCGTTTGCGGTTCTTGTCGAAGGTCTCGCGGTCGATATCGTTCAAGTCGGCATAGTAGCGCACGATCTCGTCGGGGGTCAGGCGGCCGTAGAGGCCGGTCGTCCCCGTCAGGAAGCCGATGCAGGCGCGTACCCGGCGGGGTTCCCGCTGGGTGTCATGTCCGGCCACGCGGATCGCCCCTTCCGTTGGTTTCAGCATGGTGGCAATCAGTCGCAGGGTGGTGGTTTTGCCGGCTCCATTTGGCCCCAGAAGGGTAAACACGCGGCCCGGCCGGCAAGTGAAACTGATTTCCTTGACGGGCCAGATGTAAGATGAGTCGCCGTCTACACCCATTTCCCGTTTTTGTTTTTTGGTCAAGCGAAACCGTTTGCTGAGTTTTTCTACCTCAATCATGGGCCCAATCCTCCCTCAAAAACATGCATACGGGTGTATGCGCATAAAGTTTTGGATTTTAATGGATAGCCTAATCTTTCTGCTGACGGAACAATGCGTTTGTCGCAACTGTCCACCCCCCCCGTTGTGTGGGATGGGCAGGCGGGTTACTAAGAATCAACGTTACGGCGGGAAGTGGTTTTGGCAAGAATGGTAATCCGAACCCGTTTGCGCAAGCCCCGATCAAGGTCCACAAATACCAGGTCGTAATCTCCCAGAAAACCCGGTCCCGGGTGCCAGTAAAATATGCTGTTTTCCGCATCCATAGTGGAACCAATGGGTAGTGATCGCAACTGGTCGCCCACTTGCATAAAGCCGGTAAAGCTGGCTTTGGGGCGTTGATCCGAATTGAGGTCAACGACAAGGCCTTCTGCTATACCCGTACTGATACGGATTTCGGCCTTGGTTCCATAAGGATGGATCCGTTGGGCCTGTGCATGCGGATTCAAAGCATGCTTCACAATTACGGGCGATGCATCCGGCAACATTGCATTCAATTGTTCCAGGCTAGGTTGACTTGGATTTTGAGAGAGGGTTGCTGTTGATGCCGTGTCAGGTGGGGAAGTATTCACCACCATGAAGTAGCGGGACCCAATTCCAGCAACGTTATCGGCATTGTCTGTCACGCTCCAGGCGATATTATGTAAACCGTTTTCGTACTCTGTCGTATCAATAATGTAATATCCCACCGCTCCTTCTGTGTTGGCATATCCAGGAAAGATGTTTGCGATATCTTCGCGGTAGTGGTTGTAATTCACATGACCTTCAAGTGGAAATCCGTCAAGCCACACCGTTATCGTAGAACCGTCTATGGGGATCATGTTGGGTTGGGGTGTCAACACCCAACCAAAGTTGATAAATCCAGATCCACTTGCTTCACCACCTTGATCGGGAGTGTCAATGGCACCAAAAGGCAGTTCTGAATTTGCGTTGTCGCAGTTGATCGTTTTCGTGCCCAATTGAGTGGTATTGCCTTCCTTGTCAGTAGCCAAAGCGTGAAGCAGGTAACTCCCATTGCCCCCATTGGGTAAATGATTGGTTAACAGCATGTAGCCCCAACCGGCACGGTAATTTAATGGATACTCCGGGTACAATGTTTCCACATCCGGCCTGGCGCCCTCAACAAAAACTCCCTGACCGATATAGACATACCCATTTGGAGATGGGGGCTCTCCATCCACCGGATCACGCCAGATGCTAACTTTTTCTACTTCAATGTCATCCAAAACCCAACCCGATACCGGGATACTTCCGATGACATCGGAGTTTTGCACTGGAATATCAAAACTTCCAAATGGAGAGTATGTTGCTCCAGAGCCGTGCACTTGCAAGGTTACGTTGATATTCAGGGGCGAATTGGAGGCCAGGCCGGCGTCGATGGTCAAGATGCCGGTATATGTACCCGCGGTCAGACCGGAGGGCGTAACGCTGATGGTGATGACGCCGGTGTTGTTGCCCGCGGTGGGCGTACTGCTCAACCAATTGCTGTCACTGGAAACTGTCCAGTCCATGTTACCGCCACCCGTATTGGAAATGAGCACTTGCTGGGATTGCGTTGTTAGTCCATTCACGCTGCCGAAATTAAGCGAATCATGATCCACCGTCAGGGAGGGAATGCTTCCGGCGAGGTAAACGGAAAAGGCGGCATCGCTGGTGTCCGACGGTTCCCCGTCACTGGCGTCGCTGATCCGCACCAGACAATCTGTTGAAGATAATTCCGGCACAATTACTTCGTAGGCGCCGTCATTTTCTGTTGATGCCACCACGTCGTACCAGGTCTGACCATTGTCACCAGATACTTCTATGTGTACGTTGGCGATGGAGTCTGAAGCGTTCCAGGTGATGGTCTCTGTATCACCGGATATATATACTTCGCCGCCGTTCGGGGAAAGCACTTGTATGGCTGCTCCCGGGCCGGCAGCGGTTTTAATGTAGTAGATCGGACCCCAGTCCATCCATTCGTATAGGCTATCATTGGGTTGGAAGCCGACGCCTGCGTCAAACCAGACGATGTGGACGCCACCGTTGTTGTCCGGTGCCGCCACCGGGCTGTGGATGTAGGAATGGTTTTTCTGCCACAGCAGTTCAGCGGGGTCGCGGTTGCCGTCACCGTCGCCGATGACGATCATCAGGCGGGTGTTGCGATAGTAGCCACGGTTGTCGTACAGGCTTTCTTCGATAACCGCCGGCCCCTCCTGGAACAGGGCGTAGAAGTTGTTGAAATCGTCGGTGCGGATGTCCCCCCACTGCTTGTAGCGAAAGTGATTGTTCAACGCACCTTCATATTGCCAGGCGCCCGTGGCCGTGCGCTTGGAGTACAGCATGCTACCCAATCCGTACAGGGCGTGCACGTTGCCGTTGTGGTCGTTGGCCACGGCCGGCCATTTGTTTGAGGAACTGATCTGGGTCGGGGAACCCCAGTTGTTGGCTCCCAGGCGCCGGGAGGACCAGATGCCCCCAAAGTGCCATTCCCAGACGGTCACCACCCGGCCGTTGCGCGCGGTGATGTCGGCGTGGTAGTTCAGGTGGGAGTAATTGTCGTAGGTCACTCGTTCCACCTGCCAATTCCCTCCAGGGACTTTGCGGGCGGAAAAGATTTCGGCATCGTTGTTAACCGACGTCCCCCTGTGTTTTGACCAGACCGCGTACAGCGTATCGTCTGCGGAGTCAATGGCAAGGCGCGGCCACACATCGCGCTGATTCTCGCTTACTTCGATGTAATCGTTTGGTCCGTTACCCGTCCAGGCATCCCATTCTCCGTCAGAGAAGCGGGCGTAGGCGATATCCCGTCCTCCGCCGAACCCTTCCATCCACACCATGTGGAAGTCGCCGCTGGCATCGGCCACCACGTGGGGATACTCGGGATTGGAATATGCGGGTTGACTGAAGAGTTTTTTTACTCCCCAGCTTCCGTCCCGGCGGACGCGGTAATAAATGTATTTATATCCGCTGTGTTTCTCAACCCATACGGCGAGAATGGTGGCGCCACCGTTCGCAGCGGCCACACTGGGGTATTGGCAATAGCCATAGTCGGAGAGTATCACGGATTGCTGTTGTGACAGGGCGGGCACGTGAAGGGTTAAGAAAAACAATAAAATACACAACCATATGGGACCGGTCTTTCCGACGGGGGTGTTTCTGAACACAGTTTTCATGCCATTACCTCCGGTTTTGGCAGATCCCCGGCGAAATTTCCGCTACGGGAACCTGATTATACCAGCAATTAATTTTCCAGTAAACGAGAAGCATGCATTGATAAGGTGTTTCAGTCAAAAGTGCAGGGCGCGTTGCCGTTAATCGTCAATCAGGCAGCTACATGCTTGACAAATAATGTTAATTACCGTGCTACGCAATACCGGCTTAAGTCTGAGGGTCTTGTGCGATTGCCATTGATGGGGAAATCATTTACTTTGGCGGCGGTTTCTGATACAATGACGTCAACGACTACGAATCGATAGAGAAAGACAGGAGGAAATTGTGAGCATTACCACAGAGGAGAAACGGAAATTGATTAACCGTTTCCACCGCAACGAGACGGACACCGGATCCGAGGAAGTTCAAGTCGCGGTTTTGACTACCCGTATTAAAAACCTGACGGAACACTTCAAGACCCACAAAAAGGACAACCACTCCCGCCGCGGGCTATTGTCCATGGTGTCACGCAGGCGAAAGCTCCTGAAATACCTCAAGCGCAAGGATTTTAACTCTTACAGCCGGGTATTGAAGGACTTGAAATTGAGAAAGTAAAACTTGATCGACACATCCCCCAAGGCGCGATTCAGCGTGCCGATTTTTAATGGAGAAAAAAATGCAAAAGACCATAAACATTGATTTAGACGGAAATGCCCTGATTATTGAAACCCATCGCTGGGCCAAGCAATCGAACGGATCGGCCCTGCTTACATACCGGGATAATCGCATCCTGATAACTACCAACATGAAAGAAGAGGCCCGGGAAGGCCAGGACTTTTTTCCTTTGATGGTGGATTTTCGAGAGAACAACTATGCCGGAGGTAAGATTCCCGGCGGATTTTTTAAGCGTGAAGGCAAGCCCTCGGAGCGGGAAGTTTTGCTCAGCCGCCTGATCGATCGACCCATTCGCCCACTTTTTCCCGAGGGTTTCTTTAATGAGACCCAGGTGATCGCCCTGCTGCTGAGTGCTGATTTCAGCGTGGATTACGATGCCATGGGAATAACCGGGGCTTCAGCGGCCCTGATGTCCTCCACCATTCCTTTCGATACACCCGTAGCCGCAGTTAAGGTTGCCCGCCGCGACGGGCGCTTTTTCATCAATCCCGGACGGGATGAACTCAACGAGAACGAATTCGAGATGGTCCTGCTGTTGGCGGGAACCGAAGACGACATCGTAATGATGGAAGCCGAGGGCGACCAGTTCAGTGAAGATTTGCTTAAACAGGGCTTGGTTCTGGGTAAGGAGATCATTCAAAAGCTTTGTTCCGCCCAACGCGAACTGATCAATCCGGATAAAATAACTATAGAACCGGACACCCGCTATGATGAGGTTCTGGCTGAACTAGAGCGGAACTGTGGTGATCGTCTCCAGGACGCTATCTTTATCCAGGACCGGGTGAAACGCCGTGAAGAGATCGCAGCCATTAAGGACGAAGTGTACGCAAAAATCGAGGATGAGGAGTTGAAGCCCAAATACAAACGGGCTTTCCATCAGTTGGAGCACGACTCGTTCCGGCAGCGGTTGTTGGAAAAACGCGAGCGTAACGACGGCCGCGCCTTGAACGAAATCCGTGACTTGTCCGTGGAACTGGACGTATTGCCACGCGCCCACGGCTCCGCGGTGTTTACCCGCGGCGAGACCCAGGCCCTGGCCGTGGTCACCCTGGGATCCGAAGACGACGCCCAGCGCATTGATGATATCGCCGCTTCCAGTGACAGTTTCCGCCATTTCATGTTGCACTACAACTTCCCGCCATTTTCTGTGGGAGAGGTCAGCTTCTTGAGGGGTGCCGGACGCCGGGAAATCGGACATGGCAACCTGGCCTGGAAAGGCATCCGTCCCGTACTTCCCAAATACGATGAGTTCCCCTATACCATCCGTGTGGTTTCGGATATCCTGGAATCCAACGGTTCAAGTTCCATGGCCACGGTATGCGGAACATCGCTGGCGCTCATGCAAGCCGGTGTCCCCATGCGCAGCGCCGTTTCGGGTATTGCCATGGGCCTGGTCAAGGAAAAAGATCGGTATGTGGTTCTGACCGATATCGCCGGTTTTGAAGATCATTTCGGAGACATGGATTTTAAAGTGGCGGGCACCGCCAAAGGCATTAATGCCGTACAGTTGGACATTAAAATCGATGGTTTAAGCGAAGAGATCATCGACGCAACTCTCAACCAGGCCAGGGAGGCGCGCCTTCACATTCTGGAAGTGATGAACAGCGCCATTGATCATCCGGCTGAGGAATTGTCTGAATTCGCCCCGGTAATGGTAACCATGCGAATCGATACGGACAAGATCCGCGATCTCATCGGTCCCGGCGGGAAGACCATCAAAGAGCTTACCGCGACTTTCGGAGTCAAGGTCAACGTGGATGATGACGGCAAAGTAACCATTGCCGCGCCCAACAACGAAGTGGGCTCCAAAGTACAGGAGCGCATCAAAGCGCTGACCGCATCTCCGGAAATCGGTATGACTTATACGGGTAAGATTACGCGTATCGAGGATTATGGGATATTCGTGGATATTCTTGGCGGAGCGTCGGCCCTGGTGCATATCTCTGAGATTTCTCATCGCAGGATTCCCAGTATCAATGACATGAAATACGAAATCGGACAGGAAATTGAGGTCAAGGTGATCCATATCGATCGCGATGGCCGGGTCAAAGCCTCGATTCGTGAGTTGCAGCCGGAGCCCGAAGGCGGCGACCGCGAAGATGGCGGATCCCGCCCGCCACGCGACCGCGAAAGCCAGGGTCGGGATAACCGCAGCCGGGATTCCCGTAACCGTGACAGCCGCGGCCGGGATAACCGCTCCCGAGACAATCGCGGCCGGGATAATCGCAATCGCGACCGCAAAAATTGATGAGATCACGGGCGGGCTTTACGCTGGTCGAACTGATCGTTGTCGTGGTCATCATTGCCGTGTTGGCCGCGGTGGCCCTGCCCGTGGCCCAGACATCCATGCAACGTGCGGACGAGGTGGAATTGCGACGGGCGCTGCGTCAATTGCGCAACGCCATTGATTCTTATCGCGATTTCGCCATGGAACACAAGGTCGAGATGGATAGTGATCGCTATTTCCTGCCCAAAAGCCTGGATGAACTGGTGGAAGGCCTGGAGTACAGAAACAAAGAGGGGGATCGCCGCATTGAACGTTTCCTGCGGCGGATTCCCAGGGATCCCCTAAGCAATACAAGGGAGTGGGGATTGCGTTCTTTCCAGGACAAGCGCGACAGCTCCCAGTGGGGAGGCGAAAATGTCTGGGACGTGTACTGCCTGTCTGAAAATACTGCCCTCGACGGCACTCCTTATCGTTCCTGGTAGCCCGAAGTTGACGTTTGATGCCACTCTCTGCTATAATAAAAACGGTTTTCCCGGACTTACCCTGAGCATACCGCCGCGGGACGGTCCATTCCCCCCGCTTGCTTTATAGGCAAAAGGAGGACAATCTTGGAAACGCAAGAATTCATAGACAGCAAATTCCGCCTGGTGATCCTGGCCGCAAAACGCGCCCGGCAGTTGTTGCGTGGTGGTCGTAAAAAGGTCGACATGGTTGCGGAGAATCCCCTTACCATCGCCTTGGAAGAGATCAGGCGTGGTTTAATCAACTACGAGATTACGGATGGAACCCCCAGAAAACCGGATCTCTCCATTTTTGGCGATTCCGAAGAAGCAGTGGATGGGGAAGAAGGCAGTGAAGTGGATGTCACTGACCTGGATGGCGACGGCGAGCCGGATGATGGGTCCGGGCGCGAAAGCAGCGATAGTGATACGGATACGGTTGGAACGGATGCAAACCCCGATAAAGCAACTGAAGACGAGCCGCATCCCGATGAAGCGGATCCGGAAACAGACGAGAAGGAAACCCAACCCGCCGTGGAATGACCCTGGCGGTCCGCACCCCAAACTGGATCGGCGATTGTGTGATGGCCCGGCCCGCCCTGCGGTTGCTGGAATCACATTATGCTGCTCATGACCTGATCCTGATTACCCGTCCTTACCTGGTGGAGTTGTTTACGCCGCCGCTGGTTTCCCATGATTTGTCTCACCCGGTAATTGGGCTTCCTTTGTCAAGGGGATGGCGTGAAGTGGTGAGCGGTTCCCGCCGCCTGAAGGATTGTAATGCCGAACGCGGGCTGCTGTTTACAAACTCCATGAGTTCGGCGCTGATGTTTCGCCTGGCGGGAATTCGCCACCTGACCGGGTATCGCCGTGATGGCCGCGATCTTTTTTTATCCAAAAAACTGGATTGGCCGCGGCAGGAATGGCGGCAGGTTGACGCGTATAATGACTTGGCGGCGGCTGAATTGGGTACCCATGGCGATCATGGTGTGGATCCCGACTGGCCCGTACCGGAACCATTCAGAGATCAGGTGCGCCGCCGGCTGGTTCACCTTGGTGCCCGGGAAGAGGCGCCATGGATCGGCATTTCGCCATGCACGGCTCATGGCTCAGCCAAGGAGTGGCCGCACGCGCGTTTTTTGCAGTTGATCCAAATCCTGACCGCTGAATATTCGCGCCTTTCCGTCCTGCTTTTCGGTAGCCCTGCAGACCATGATCGCCTGGAAGCCCTGGCCGCGACCGCGCCGGGTTGCAGCATCAACCTGGGTCGCAATCTTTCCCTGGCGGAGTCCGTGGCCGCGGCCTCCCTGTGCCGCCTGTTCATTACCAATGATTCGGGAATGATGCATGTGGCAGATGCCGTTCATACCCCGGTGGTCGCACTCTTCGGCCCAACGGATCCGCGCCGCGTGGTGTCGAATTCGCGCAGCGTGCGTGTGATCCATCACCATGCGAGCTGCGCTCCCTGCAAACGGCGGGATTGCAAAGATCACCATTGCATGCGCTCGATTTCCGTGCGGGAAGTATGGGAAGCCGTTACATCCCGGCTGGACGAGGCAGAAGGGTGGGAGTGAAATTTTTCATGTAGTCGTGAATACGGCGCGTCGCCCGTTTTGCGCCTCTTCCCGGAGGCAATTGTTGCAGCAGCCAGTCGATTTGTCCCAGGTTACGCAGGCGCTGCATGGCCCAGGCTGAGTGGATATCGAACACCCAGGCGGCCTGAAGCAGGCGGAAGTCCTGGATGGATTGAACATTTTCAATGGCCACACTGCGGCCGGCATCGATGTCGGCAAGCGCCGCATCAGACAGGGTTGAACCCACGGGCAGTTCCAGGTCCAGCGCCGGGTTGCTGCCGTTTTTCCTGGATGTGTAATAGTTGATCAACACGTCCAGGATATCCATCTTGTCGGCATCGCGCAGGACACGGCACAGGCGCAAGGCGGCGGGTTTTAATCGCCGCGGCAGCGTGTGGCGGTTGTGAAGCATTACCGCGCTGAGAATCCGGCGGCATTCTTCCGGGAGGATGCCCGCCAGCAAATTGTTGGCCTTGATTTCAATTACTCCCAGCATGGCATGATTCACCGATGTGCGATCGTTGAAGGTGCCGTAGCGGTGAATCTGGGAAAAGCGGCCGACATCGTGGAACAGGGCGGCCAGGAAAGCTTCTTTTCGTTCTTTGCCGGAAAGATTCAAGGACCCGCAGATATCCAGCGAATGGCGACAGACACGGTGAGTGTGTTCGGCCTTGATGTCGATGTTGGTGTTTGTATAGTTGTCGGTTCCCCTGAAGACACGGATATAGCTGTTGAAGCGGCGGATAAACGGGACGAAATCCCGAGGCGGCCCGGCGTTCATGGAGTTAGGGTTGGTATGATCAGGCTCCCAGTGTCGCCACCATAATGGCCTTGATCGTGTGCATGCGATTTTCGGCTTCGTCGAACACAATGGAGGCGGGGGATTCAAACACCTCTTCCGTCACCTCCATGCCGTCCAAACCGTATTTATCAAAGATCTCTTTTCCCACCTTGGTTTCGCGGTTGTGGAAAGCGGGCAGGCAGTGCATGAAGCACGCATCCGGTTTGCCCGTCTTTTCCATGACGGCTTGATTGACCTGGAAGGGTTTGAGGGCGGCAATGCGTTCTTCCCAAACGGATTCCGGTTCCCCCATGGATACCCAGACATCCGAGTAGAGAAAGTCCGCGCCCTTGACCGCCTGGTCCACATCATCGGTGATGGTAATCCGCGCCCCGGTATCCGTGGCAATGGCATGGCAGTCCGCCACCAGATGCTTATCGGGCTGGTATGGCCTGGGAGCGGCCAGGCGGACATCCATGCCCATTTTGGCGCCGCCGACCAGCAGGGAATTACCCATGTTGAAGCGGGCGTCACCCAGGTAGCAGAAGGTCACTTCACGCAGATCGCGGCGGGCGTGTTCGCGCATGGTCATAAAGTCCGCCAGCACCTGGGTGGGGTGGAACTCGTTGGTCAGGCCGTTCCACACCGGCACGCCCGCATGCCGCGCCAATTCCTCAACGATTTCCTGGCCGAATCCACGATATTCAATGCCGTCATACATGCGCCCCAGAACGCGGGCGGTATCTTTCATGGATTCTTTGTGGCCGATCTGGGATCCCGAAGGACCCAGGTAGGTGACAAAAGCGCCCTGATCTTGGGCGGCCACTTCAAAAGCACAGCGTGTCCGGGTGGAAGATTTCTCAAAAATCAGGGCGATCTGTTTACCACTCAATCGCGGCTGCTCCGTGCCGCTGTATTTGGCTCGTTTCAAAGAATCGGACAGGTCCAACAGGAAATTGATCTCTGCAGATGTAAAATCCAGCAGTTTTAAAAAATGGCGATTGCGCAGGTTGACTGCCATGGAATCCTCCTCCAAAGGGTGTTTTTCAATTTTTTAGTTTACCCCAAAATGACGGGCGGATCAACCGCTTGTCAAGCGTTTGCAGGGTTGGCAAGGGGGGTGATACGGGGTACAATGCTGACATGAAATCTCCGGCTGCGGTGGTTTTGTTTTCCGGAGGCCTGGATTCTACTACGGCTCTTTACTGGGCCCTGGAGCGGTTCGGCTCAGCGGCGGCGCTCACGTTTTCTTATGAGCAGACCCATGGGGTGGAAGTGGAAGCCGCACGCCGGGTGGCTGCGCATGTGGGTGTAGAATGGCGGCTCCTGAACCTGCCCCTGGGTGGATGGGTCAAATCAGCACTGGTGGGAGATGGAAAAGAGATTCCCGAATCACTGGCGGATTCGCGCAAAACATCCAGCGTGCCCCCGACGTATGTACCTTTCCGCAACGGCATTTTCCTTTCTCTGGCCGCGGCTTGGGCCGAATCCAGGCAGATCTTCCACCTGGTAACCGGTTTCAACCGCATCGATACGCCGGACTACCCGGATACGACCATGGAGTTTGCCGCCCGCATGGAGGCCGCAATCAACGCCGGCACCGCGGTCCGGCAAATGCGCCGACGGTTCCAGATCCATTTGCCCCTGGTAAAGTTATCCAAGAAAATGATTGTCCAGCTGGGGCTTTATCTCGGGGCTGATTACTCCCGGTCCATCTCTTGTTATCGGGGCGGGGAAGTGCCCTGCCGTCGCTGTGCCTCTTGCGAAAGTCGTTTCCAGGCGTTTGCGCAATTGGGTTTGGAGGATCCTTTGGTGACCCGTTTAAAAAAGGAGGGCCGGTATGAGTTGGGAATTGGTGGTTAAAGAGAAGTTTTCCGCTGCACATTACCTGGAGCATTACCAGGGAAAATGTGAACACATGCACGGCCACACTTTCCAGGTGGAGGTCACCCTGGTCGGGCACAGCCTCGACCGCTCCGGGATCAGTTTTGATTTTTCCCGCGTGCGGGAACGGTTGCGCCAGATCCTCCCGGATCACTGCCTGCTCAATGACGCTGTTCCCGGTCCTCCCTCGGCGGAGAACCTGGCCCGTCACTTCTACCAGCAGTTAAAGGCTGAATTCCCGATTCAATCCGTCATGGTCTGGGAGTCGGAAAACGCTGGAGCTCGCTATCGTGAAGATCGCTGACATTTTTTTTTCAGCCCAGGGAGAGGGTTTGCGTATGGGTCATCCCGCTGTGTTCGTGCGCCTGGCGGGCTGCTCTCTGCGTTGCGGATTCTGTGACACTCCCCATGCCCTCTCCGGCGGTACGGACATGAGCGTCCCGGTTATTCTGGAAGAGGTATTGCGTTTGGCGCCGTTTCCGGGTGTCCAGGTGGTGATCACCGGGGGGGAACCCCTGGAACAGGATCTGACGCAAATAGTGGTAACCCTGGCCAGGAAAGGGTTCTTTCTTTCCGTGGAAACCAATGGACTCCATTTCCAGGACCTGGCCATTCACTGGTGGGCGGTCTCACCTAAACCGGCGGCGGCGTTCCGGGTTCACCCAGCCATTCGCTCGCTGGCGGATGAAGTCAAACTGGTGGTTGTGCCCGAACTGTCACTGGAAACCGTGCATCAGTTGCGGCAGTGCATGCCGCAGTCAATTTTTTACTTGCAACCGAATGCCCGGGACGAAGACGGGTACGCGACGGCTTGGTGCTTTTTTGATCGATGCGTTCGCGAAGGCATCAAAGACGTTCGCCTGGGCTTGCAGCTTCAGCGGATTTTTAAAATCCCTTAACGTGATTCCCAGCCGTTGCGAAAAACAAGCTCGCTTATGAGCTTGCGGGGTTTTGCGGGCGGGTCTTCATTCGGCACACCAAGGGTCATGAGCTGTACGATGGTTACATAATCCGGGATATTCATTGCCAGGCGCGCGGGCTCTTGGTCGAATGATCCGATCCAGCAGGTACCCAGCCCCTCTTCTGCGGCCTGTAAACTGACGTGGTCCAGCACAATGGCCAGATCGACCGGAAAGGCGGGAATACCGCAACGCATGATGTATTCGGGATTCAACGCACAGGCAGCCAGGATTACCGGGGCCTGCCGCATGAAGGGTTGATGGGGGGCGGCCGCGTCAACCAGGGCATTACGGCGGGCGGGGTCATCCACGACAACCAGTTTCCAATCCTGGCGGTTTTTGGCTGTGGGCGCGCGTTGGGCCGCCTCCAATACCCGTTGCAATTGTTCTTTTGTAACGGGTTGCTCTTGGTAACGACGGATAGAGCGGCGTTTTGTGATGGAATCGATCAGCATGGGGCCTCCTTTAATGACCATACCATATCCACTAACCAAAGCCAATCCACGGCTGCGTTGATCCGAACCGGCCTCTTTGCCAAAACCGGCACGACATTCTTGCGCAATGGAAGCAGGTGAGTATAATAAATGATGGTGTTCGCACTTTCCAACAGTGAGGCAATGAAATGAAAATTCTGGTGATCAACAGTGGAAGTTCGTCCATTAAATTCAAACTGATCTCCATGCGTGAGCGTGATGTTTTGGCGGGCGGCGTGTTGGAGCGTATCGGGATTAAGGGGTCACGTTTAAATCTGCATCAGGATAGGCGAAAGCAACTGGTTGAGCGCCCCGTCAAAAACCATGAAGAGGGAATTAACCTGATCATCGAGTACCTGACTCATTCCAAAACGGGTGTGCTGAATGATCGCAAAGAGATTTCCGCGGTGGGCCACCGGGTGGTTCACGCCGGAGAAAAATTTCACCGCACCGTACTCATTGACGACCTTGTCATGAGCGCGTTGCGCGAATGCATTCCCCTGGCGCCCCTGCACAATCCGCCCAACATCACCGGTATCGAAGCCTGCCGACGCATCCTTGAAGGCGTTCCCAATGCGGCGGTCTTTGACACGGCGTTTCACCAGACCATGTCTCCCCATGCGTATGTGTATCCCGTACCCTATACATATTACGAAGAGTATGGGATTCGGCGCTACGGATTTCATGGTACATCTCATTATTATGTGGCGCGGCAAGCAGCGTTGAAGTTCGCAAAACCATTGAATACTCTCAATATCATTACCTGCCACCTGGGCAACGGCTCATCGATCACGGCCGTTGAAAAAGGGCGTTCCGTGGATACCAGCATGGGTTTTACACCCCTGGAGGGTTTGATGATGGGTACCCGGTGTGGGGATATCGATCCGGCCATCCCGCTATATATTATGCGCAATCAGGGCATCGGGGTGGAAGAGATGGACCGGATCCTCAACAAGCATAGCGGCCTTCAAGGAGTGAGCCAATTGAGTTCCGATATGCGCGATGTGCATACCCGCGCCGATGAGGGAGACCCGCATGCCGGACTTGCCCTGGATATCCTGATTCACCGCATCCGCAAGTACCTGGGCGCATATATGGCGGTAATGAACGGAGCCGATATCGTGGTGTTTACGGCTGGGATCGGGGAGAATGACACCAGTCTGAGGGAGCGGGTTCTGGAGCGCATGGATTTTCTGGGGATTCGACTGGATCGGGAACGCAATGCGGTTGTGAAGGGCGCCTTTGGAATCATCTCCGCCACGGGTTCTCCTGTAACCGTAATGGTGGTCCCTACCAATGAAGAATTGGAAATTGCTGAACAAACCATGAAGGTTGTGCGGGCGAAAAAAACAGATACGGCGTCAGATATGACACGGCCGGAGTAAAAACCAAGCGATTGTCAGCGGCGGCGGCGCCACAGGCGGATCAACAGGTAGAACAGCGTGAGTACCACCCAGATCGCGATAGCCAAGCGCCAATAACGCAGATCCTGCAGGGGGGTGCTCATCACTCAGGAGCGAATCCGCAGGCGCAGACCACCAAACAGGTCCGCCAACAGGTTGTAGAGCCCGGATGCGATCAGGGCCATCAGGGCGAAAGAAAGGAATCCGACGATTCCTCCCAGAACACCGAAAATCAGGCCGCCTTGAATTTTGCCGCGGGTTTCCTGAAGCATGCGGGGGAATTGGTAAATCAAGTCACCGCAGATCTGAAAGATGCCGAATGCGGCGCCGACAATCACTCCCAGGATGAGGCCCAATCCTCCCAATAGAAAAAGCAGGGAGAAAGGCTGGATCGATCTGATTTGCAGGGTGGTGGTGCCGCCACCAAATTTGCTGTAAGCGCCGACGGCGCGCGTGGCGGAAGTGGTTTCATTCTGGTTGGCTCCGCATACGGGACAGTACTCAGCTTCAGCGGGAATGGCTGCATCGCAAACGCGGCAGTTGGCGGTGTCTGCCTGAGTGGTGCTTGGGTCCAGGGGTTGAGTGGGTTCACCGGATGGAAAGGTTTGAGCTTCCCGTGGCATGGATGATTTGGCTGTGGATGGCAAAGTCACTATAGGCAGGTCCGCTTCCCGGGTATCGCCTTGATGAACCAAACCCTGTTCCTGAAGGAATGGCTCACTGCCCGGACCCTTGGGCGCCTGGTATTTCGGCTCTGTTTCCTGTTTTTCCTGCCCGCCATCCCGTACCTGATCGAAAACGGATTCCCGGCGCAGATCCTCTTGCATGTTCGCGTCCGCATCAAGTTGGGCTTGCCATCCACCATCCTCTTCGGTCACCTGGTGAGGGTCATCCTGGATCCACTGCGTGCCGTCGTGACGATACCAACGTCCGCTTTTGCCGCCGATCATCCAATAGCGCCCTTCACTATCAACGATCATTAATTTCTTCAAGGCTTGTTTAAGGTCATTGACGGTGATCTCTCCGGCATTGAGGCGTGCCTTCAAATCATGGTAACGCTGTGTTGCTTGCAGGAATTTGTCTTGGGTCATGGGTCGCCTCCGAGAATTTGGGTGCGCATGTCTCCGGCCATGTAGAGAGAACCGGTAATCAGAATGGTCCGGCCAACGGCCCGCGCCATTTGCAATGCGCGTGCGTAATCCCGTTCAATAGCGGGTTGGGTGTGTTCCGGGAACCAGCGTGCGGCCAGTTCAGCCGGCAGAGCCCGATGCGACCGCGGCTCTGTAATGATGACATTCCCAACGAAAGGCGCGATCATTCGAACCATCAAACGGTAAGGTTTATCGCGCAACACTCCGAAAATCACGGTTAAGTCTTTCAGGTTGCGTTCCGCTAGAAATTGGCTGAGTGCCCGCGTGCCTTCCAGGTTGTGGCCACCGTCCAGGAGAATGGTTGGGGTTCCCGGTATGCTTTCGATGCGGCCAGGGACGGTTGTGTTGGATATGGCGGTTGCAACCGTGGCTTCGCAAAGTGGAGCGCGGGGTTCGAGGTAAATTTCGGCGATGCGGATGGCGGTGGCGGCATTGCGGGCCTGATGAATGCCGTTCATGCGGATTTGGTAGCGGTAAGCAGCGGTTTCGGATTGATAGAAACAATTATACCCCTGTGCCGAAATTTCAGCCGTCAGATTGGATGGATTGCGGGTAACCGTATGAAAGGGCGCGTTTTTTTTTAAACAAATTTGTTTGATCAAGCGATGACCGACTGTTGATTTGGGGCAGCCGCACACCAATGGGGTCCCGCTTTTAATGATTCCAGCCTTCTCGCGTGCGATATCCCGGATGCGTGGCCCCAATGTTTTGGTATGATCGCGGGAAATATTGGTGATGGCGGTCACCAGCGGATCCAAAGAGGTGGTGGCATCCAGTCTGCCCCCCAATCCCACTTCCATAACCGCCACCTCTACTTGAGATGAATGAAAGTGGTGAATGGCGGTCAGGAATAGATGCTCAAAGAAAGTCGGCATGTTTGAGACCTTTCCTCTCTGGACCAGGTCCAGGGAAATATCGCGTACGGCGCTCAGGGAGCGGGCAAACTCCTGGGGCTTAATGGGATCGCCGTCTACCGCAATGCGCTCCCGGATGGTCTGCAGGTGGGGGGAAGTGAACAGGCCGGTACGCAAACCGGATGCGTTCAGGATGGCCGCCGCAAAATGGCTGGTGGAACCCTTGCCGTTGGTGCCGGCCACCTGGATAAAATCGGTGGACGAAAGGTCAAAAGGCAGGTTGCGGATCAAATCCCGAACGTTTTTCAGTTCGAGCTTGGCGCCCTGGTCACGGACGGAATCCAGGTACTGCAGGGCCTCTGTATAGTTCATAAAACGTGGATTGACCCGGATTTTTAGTCGACGTTTTCCTCTTCTTCGAATTCGTTGGGGGCGTTGAGGATCACGGCGGCGCCGTCGTAGATCTGGCGCACGGCCTTCTTTTGTTCCTGGAGTTCGCTGATCAACTGTTTGACCCTGGCCAACTCTTCTTCAACCTTGGCATCGATTATCTCGATTTTTTTCTTGGCTTCCTTCATGGTGGATTCGTAGAAGGACTTGTCTTCGCTTTTCAGTTCTGGCATCTTTCTCTCCTTATTTTTTTACGGCGATTGATTTGGTCTGCCATAATTTGACTTTCTTGCCCTGTTTGACAGCCGGGCGATAGGTCCAGCTGGAAACGGCGCGCGCGATCTCCATGTCGATTTCCGGTGAGCCGGAGCGACGGATAAACTTAATGCGCTCCACTTTGCCGAGGTGGTTCACAAGGAAACTGATTACTACGGTGGCACCACTTTTCAGCCCGCGCAGGGAACGGCGGCTCAACTCCGGATAAGGCGTGGAAATGGCCACGGGCATGGTGTCTACACTGGATGCGATCCGACCTTCGCGGACAATTTCCTGGGGTGGAGCTTCTTTGGCTGCCGGGGGCTGCTCAGTGGACTTCTCTTCGGGGGGAGATTCAAGTGGATCTTCCGGTTTTGTTTCTGTAGGTGGCTGGGTTTGGGTTGTTTCAGTAGATTGAGACTTCTCTTCTTTCGCCGGCGGTTTGGCCGCGGTTGTGGATACGGTTTCAGTTTGGGGCGAAGAAGCGGTTTGTTTTCGGGTCTGCGCTTCTTCGCGGGCGCTAACCTTTTCAGGCGGGGTTTCCCGGCGCACGGGCTCGGATACTTGGGAGGCCTGTGTTTTTGGATCTGGTACCACGGCGCGTGGTTTTTCTTCGGTTCGGGTTTTTCCCCGGTTGCTGATTTCGGGTTTGGATGGGAGCGGCGCATCTTCGGCCCGGGTATCCTCGGGTGCGGATTCCGTCCCTTCCTCCGCTACCGTTGATGCAAGCACCCCATCAAGGATGTCCGCTTCGGTTGAGTTATCAAGTGCCTGGGATTCCATCTCATCAGGCGTTTCCTGTGGGGTAGCCGACTCTGTGCGGCTGATCTCAGTGGCGGGAGGTGTCAATTCCGTTTGCGGTTCTCCTGTACGGTTCATCATGAGCCAGACCACACCGGCTGCTACGGCGGCGAGTACCAAAAGCACCAGGAGGAAATTCCAGCTGCGGCGCCGGGACGTCTTATTCAGGGCAGCCAGTTCTTCATCAATTTGAAGGGTTCCCTCAACGCTCTCTGATTCCGGAAGCTCATCTTCCAATTTGATTTCAAAAGTGGGGCGACGCTCACCTTCAGTCTTGACGACACTGCCGGGATCAGGTGTTTTTTCGAGCGTCTGAGAATCGCGTGATTCCTCTTCAGGTTCCTCATCCAATGCGGGCGTTTCCGGTAGTCCAGGGGCTTCAGGCGGCATTGCTTGGGTTTGAAAAGGCGCTTCTTTTTCTTCCACTTCCTGGACACCGGGAGGAGGTTCAGGCGCTTCTGTTTTCGCCTGTTCCGGAGTATATTTTTCCATGGGAGGTTGCGGCAACTCGTCTTCTTCATCCAGGGTCAGGAATTCGATTTCGGGCTCGGATGGGGATTCGCTTTCCATCTCAGCGGAAGTCATTGATTCGCCGACTGGAGGGAGTTCTTCCGGACGTGTGGTTTCAACACGAAGATCATCCCCTTTTTCCTCTTCCTCGGGAGGTCTCGGTTCACTGAGTTTTCGCGGCAAGCGCTTGATGCTGTAGGGCAATGGTTTGAGCGCCAGCTTAACACCTTCCCGGGACATGTCTTCCCCAAACAGATCGTTCATAAAATGGGCCAGATGGAGATAACCGGGAATGTGGTCGTACATTGACAGCAGGTAGGACTCCAGGTCAGACAACATATCGGATGCGGATTGGTAGCGCTCTTCACGTTCCAGGCTCAAGGATTTCAGGAGGATGCGCTCCAGCTCCGGGTCGATGGCAACGCCTGTTTCGGATGGAGGCGTAATCTGGCCTTGTTGCACTCGTTTCAGGACTTTCATTTCCGAAGTTTCCATAAAGAGTTTTTGCCCGGTCAACAATTCGAAGAGGATAATCCCCACGGAATATATATCTGAACGGTGGTCTATGTCACGCTCGGCGCGGGCCTGTTCAGGCGACATGTAGAGAAGTTTTCCCTTAAGCGCTCCGGACAGGGTCTGGTGAACTTTAATAGTGGCCTTGGAAACCCCGAAATCGGTGAGTTTCACTTCGCCCCCATAAGAGATCATGATGTTGGGAGGAGAGATGTCACGGTGTACGATATCCAGATTGCTTCCCTTGCTGTCTTTGGCGGAATGGGCGTAATTCAGGGCTTCGAGCACTTTGATGGTCAAATAGACGGACAGTTCTTCTGGAAACACGCGCTCCCGGCCGGCGATGCGTTTCAGAATCACACGCAAATCCTTGCCTTGGACGTACTCCATGGCAATAAAATAGTAGTCGTCTTTCTTGCCGAGATCGTAGATTTGGACGATGTTGGGGTGGGTAAGTTCAGCGGCGATCTTTGCCTCATCAACGAACATCTCGATGTATTTGTCGTCCTGGCCATAACCGGAAAGGATTTTCTTGATGGCCAGTACTTTTTCGAATCCCTTGACGCCTTTTTTCTTGGCCTTGTAGATTTCGGCCATTCCCCCACGGGCAATCAGGCCCAGGATGTCGTAATCCCCCAGTTCGCTTGAAGGCGCTTTAACGGGCGGGGGTGCTTCCACCGCTCTGGGCATTTCCTGGGTTCGTTGATCGACCTGGGGCGCGGATGGGGCCGGCGGTTCATGGGCTGGAGCTGAAGGGAACTGCGACTTATCAGCCGCAACCGGATCCGGTTTTTTGCGTTTTTTATCCAGCCCCAACCCGGACAGGGTGTCTTCGAACTTTTTAGAGAAATCTTCTTCGATCTTCTTGAATCGTTTGGTGTCCGCGGTTTTGGGTTGTTTGTCGCTCAGCAGATTGTTCAGGCTGGCGTCGATGTCATCGGAAGTGATCGCTTTGAACGAAGATGGCTGGGGCTGACTGGCCGGCATTTTTATGGTCTTGGGGGAACCGGAGACCATGTCTGCATCCGTCAGGTCCAGTACGCCTTCCTCTTCAGGTTCCGGCTTTTTATCCTTTCTGGTGATTGTCTCCGCCGTCGTTTGAACGGGTTTTTGCTGGGGCGTTTCGACTTCAGAGTCATCTTCAGTTTCAACTTTCTCAATGATGTCTCCGAACAGATCATCGGAACTGAAACGATTGGATTCCGGCAATGGATCTTGTGTCAAGGCAGGCATCTTGGACGTATCCGAAACCGGGAACTCCGTAGTCGCAATGCCTTCTGAAGCGGACTGGGCCGTGGCGTCAAGCTCCAGCAACTCGAAAACACGGCGGCGCAAAGTGTCTTTATTCAGGGGTTTTTGAAAGAAGTCATCCGCATTGTATTGGGTGATGGCCTGGCGCTTGTACTCCATCTCCTTGTAGATGCCACTCATAATGATAACGCGGATATTCGGATATTGTTCATGAATGAACTGGGACAGGTTGAAGCCATGGAATTTGGGAAGCATTGCCGCGGTGATCACCAAATCAAAAGAGTTTTTGGCCAGAATGTCGCGCGCTTTCTGCCCTTCGTCCACCACCGTGATGTCAAAAACCGGCTGGGGAAAGGTTTCATGGATAAGATCCACCGTCTGGGCATCGTATTCAACCACTAGAATCCGTTTCTTCATTGTTTTCTCTCCAACGTTACTCACATTATACCCTTATTTGTTGCACAATGAAAAGTGGTTCAGCGGATTTTCTGATTTGCCGCTCTCAGGTAATCGCGGAGGATTTGCTCATGGTCAAAAGCCAGTGGACGGTCGATGGATCGGGGCGGAACCACAACAATGCGGCCGGCATCATCGCCGGCCCTGGGTACACCGTGACCTCCGGCGGTAAACACGATGGAAATGATGTGACGGCGGGGGTCACGATCGGGTTCGGAATAAACGCCGAACAACTCCAGGTTACTCAGTTCCAAACCGGTTTCTTCTTTGACTTCACGTCGGATTGCCGTTTCCACGGTTTCTCCCACTTCGATGAATCCTCCTGGAAGGGCCCACCCGTGAGGTGGAAAACGCCGTTCAATAAGCACAATCCCATCCTCCACCGCAATGATTGCGTCTACAGCCGGGATGGGGTGGCTATGCATTCAGATCAGGGTGCTGTTGGCGCAAAATCATCAGTTTTCCTCGAACCTTGATGCCCATGGGCATCAGGATCACCAGCAGCAACGCAGAGACCAGGAAAATAAACCAGGTTCTCGCAAAAGGGACTCCTATCCAGGTAAGCGCCAGCCCCAACAGGGGAATCGTTTCAGTAATGCCGATCAAGACGATGTCCACAGTGTTCCACTTGCGCAGGACATCGTCAATGTTCATGCCTTCCCGGATGAGGCGGGACGAGTAATAGACGGTTTTTCGTACAGCCAGGATGATGATCATGATGAGCGTGATCACCAGCACGACGATGCTGAAAAGGGTTTCGAGTTTTCGGGGGGAAAAAAGTGGTTCCGGGGTGATGAGTCGCGCCAGCAGTGCGTAAACCACCACTGTGATCAAGGCTGATATTCCCACCAGCAAGGCCGGACGGGTATAACGACGGATGGCTTGCCGTTCCTCTCGGTCTCTTTCAAACGCAGTTGTCATGGCACGGTTTTATCATTCAAAACCGGGCATGTCAAGAACGCATGGAACGGTGATAGAATACATTCGCGGGATAACGAAAAGGGGATGGGGTCTGGTTAAGCAAGTCCGGTTCCCCGGCCCAGAATACCACGCCTGTCCGGAAGGTCAGGTTGAGCAAAGGAATATCGGAAATACTGTCCCCGCCGCTCACCAGGGGTATGCAGTTTTTCAATTTCAGCCGGAATAAATCGACTTTGCCTTTTCCATATGGAACGGGAGATGCCAACTTGACGGAGAACACCTTTTTGCCTTGCTGCCCGGTAGTGGTAATGGAGCGGATTCCCCAGGCATGATCGGGACGGATGCCCAGAAATTCGGAAGAAACTGTACGGACCGTGATATGATTGCTGGCGGAAATTACAAATACGTCAAAGTTGCTTTGTTGCAAGCGTTGCACCAGGTGAAGCATTACCGGGTCCGGCCGGGGAACGGGCACGCGCACGCCTTCGGCCTCCAGTTCATCTGTCGGCCAATTCATCACTTCCCGGGTGATTGCGGCTACGGTGGCGGCACTCAATCCAGCCATTGCCGCAACCACGCGGCAATAGGCTTCCCGGGGTTGGCCGGATTCGCGCAAGTGGACATATTGGGCCCAGGAAAAGGGCATTGGGTCGGCAGTCTCCGGCAAGTTTCCTTCCAGCGAGCGACGACGCAATAGGGCGAAAACGGCATCCCCCACATCATGAATCAGCAGTGTGTTGTCCAGGTCAAAAACAGCGATACGGGGACAATTCGCGCACGGTGGTTTCAATCGCTCCAGGGCGTTGATGCGCGCTTCCCATCCCCTTGGCAATGTTGCCGTCTTGGCTGACTTTTCCCCGGGTATGCTCAATGGTTCCAAATTAACGCGTATCCAGGCTTGAGGTGCGTAAACTGCGCTGCCATTTGCGGGGGGTTTTTCTCAGCGGAAAAAATGTCGATCATCCTGCCGCGATATGTGCGTTTGCCGGGTGCAGCCTGGATTCAGCGGCACCCGGGTCAGCGCATCGAAGCCTGAATTTGACTAGGTTTTCAATGCCACCGCGGCCGCCGGATCCAGCACCTGGAAAGTGAACGATTCCGTAATGAACAGGTGCACCATTTCACGCTGGTCGGATTTGTATCCCACCGAGAGATCCTGACCGACGGTAAGTTGGAAATCCCCACCCCTTCCGGAAAGCACCAGACCTCCCTCAATG
>OMKS01000536.1_pt1 | contig 35386 bp, 29 predicted proteins | sample 1674721 | NCBI WGS metagenome assembly OMKS01 (sample SAMN06264996, study PRJEB25208) | sediment metagenome | isolation source: hot spring sediment | place: USA: California | collected 2014-09-02 | reverse complement strand
AGTTCCATAGCCGGGGGCGTGAGCCCCCGGTGGCGGTTCCCCTATCCAGAATCCGCAGCCCCGAAGGGGCGGCACCGGCTTGGCCGAAGCCCCGGCGAGCATGGTCTGCCCCCCCGCTCGCCAGGGGGGGTATGGGGGGAAGATGGGATTACTGGGATTTGAGAATACTGCCGTTTTTGGGGCGCCAGGCCTGTTTTCTCAAGCACTCGGAGGATGGGACGTAAAAATGGGTGAGAAAACAGCCTTGGCTGCTTGAAAACGCTGTTTTCTCAGTAATCCAGTTTTCTCAAATCCCCCTCTTAGGCCCCCCTCCAGAGATAGAGTCAAACCAATCGACTCAGATTGCCCATCTTTGCAGGACTGCCTGTGCCTGCGTTGCCCATATTTAACGGGCTCCAAAAACTGCCCTGAACTGGTTTGCCAGAGCGAGGCCTCGGCCGCACGCATCAGGGGGGTGGCAGCCACTGAACCCGAAGGGTGAAGTGGATGTCGCGTGCGGGGGCTTTTGGAGGGCCCTGTCCGCCTCGCCCGGACACGCCCGGACTCAGGGACCTATCAGTCCGTTGAAAAACGTACGGTCCACAGAAACGGGCCCTTTTTGTCATTCCCGCCCGCCTGCGGCGCGTTTCCAATCCAGCGGGAATCCATGCTTTGCCTGCAGAGAACACGCCACACGTCGAGCGTGGACCCCGGATCAAGTCCGGGGTGACACTTTTTCAACAGCCTGCTATCGGTGCCAAGGGGGGGCCAGGGGGCTGATCGCCTCTTCGAAGAGGGGCCGGCGGCGGAAGTCCGCCGGGTCGTAGGCGGGATCGGCCGGATCGGCGTTGACCCAATGCACGTGGTGCCGGCCATAATACGTGCCGTAGAATTGGTAGTTCGAGTCGACCCAACGGGCCAGAACCATGCGCTCCATCGCGGTAAGCATCGCCGTGTGATCGTCCGCAGCGTTCTTGGGATGTCCGGGATCGGTCAGCAGGGCCATGAGGACGCTGTTGTGCGAGCCCATGCTCTTGGGCGGCAACGTGGCGCCGTTGTAGTTGCCCTGGTCCCCCTGCGTGAACGATGTGAACTCGGGGATGATGGGCCCGGCGAGTTGCCTCTTGCACAGCTCCTCATAGGACACGTTGTAGTACACCGTCGGATCGTCAACGAGGGTCAGGCCGCCGGCCGGAGCCTCGCGGCCATGGCATGAAACGCACTTGGCGTTGAAGATGGGCTGAATGTCGGTCGGGTAATGGATCACCTGCATGGCGCGGCCGTCCCCGCCGTTCTCGACCAGGTCACACGGTTGCGGCTGAGGCATGCTGGGGGGGCGACGCAGGGCCAGCGGTGTCCGCATGTCCTCGGCCTCGGCGGTGCGATTGGTCCGGCCATGACAGCCGACGCAGGAGCGGACCTCGCCCGGGCGGTAGTTCACATAGGTGCGCTCCCGCTGGATCTCCCGAAAGTCCTCGTCAAGGACCTGGAAGAAAATGCTGCGGTCCGCCGGCACCTTGAAGTAGGCCGAGCCGTCCTTCTCCACGGGCACGACGCCCCACTGTACGCGGGGCCACAGGGCCGACTTCCAACTGGAGCTGCTGGTCGCCGGGGCCCAGCGCCGCCCAGTGTCCCAGTAGCGAGGCACGGCCTCGTTGATCCGCAGCCATTTGACCTCGCCGGGCCGCACGCCGGTCAGGCCGCGGTAGACGTTTGTCAGAATGCACAGGGCCTCATCCGCCGCGGCTCGGCCCGCATCCTGGGCCACCTGCACCTCGGGCGGCACGGGCCGGGCGATACGCGGCGTCGGGTGCCAGCAGGAAAGCCGCTCATCGGCGTGCACGAGACGGTGGTTGCCCTCGGTGTCGATCAGGTACAGGGCATAGGCGTTGGGCACGTTCTGATAATGGTCGGCCGGATCGGCCTTGCAGGAGACCAGGAAGCGGTTTTCATCGACCGGCCAGGGATGCGTGTAGAGGCGGCCGCTCTGGCCGGTGCGGTCGTGCACATACGTGCCATCCGGTCTGCGGAAGTGCCAGCCGGGCTCGGTGCGTCGCTCGATGAACACCCACGGGGTGAGGTTGGTGACCGCGTAGCGCTCGTCGGACGCGACGAAATCGGGCTCATCCGGATCGGGGCCTCGTCGCAGGGCCCCGCGCTGCAGGTCGATGAGCATAATCGCCCCGACGCAGCCGCCCTGGGGATAATGGCAGGTGCCCACGCACACGAGCCGGTCTCCGGAGCCATCGATCGACTGGGGGTACATGTACACCGTGGTCGTGTCGTCCGACACCCCGTACAGCTCCTGGGCCCGGGTTCCATCGGGGTTCATGGACCAGATCGTCTTACACACGCGGGCGCCCTTGTCGATGTATTCCCAGCGGTGGTACATGATCCGCCCATCGTCCAGCACGACCGGGCAGAACTCGCTGACCGGGCTGCGACTCAACTGTTCGATGTTCGACCCGTCGGCGTTCATGCGGTGCAGCACGGGCGCGACCAGGTGGGCCGAGCCGCCGCACAGGATGGTATGTTCGCAGCGGGTGGATGAGAAGACGATGCCGCCGTCCGGCAGGTAACAGGGATGGATGTCATCGGTGTGCCAGGGCTTGCCCCAGCGGGCGACCTTCTCGGCCTCATCGGGCGGGGCGAACGTGATCTGCCGCAGGCCGCCGCCGTCGAGTTGCACTTCCCAGATACGAAACCCGCTTTGCGGGTCCCGTCGGAAATCGAAGAGCACCTTCCGGGCGTCGAACGACAGGCTGATCTTGCCGATGAAGCCCCGGCCGCCGGGCAACTGGGTGGCCGTGACGACGGGCCGTTCCTGCCGCGTGCGCAGGTTGAGGATGTAAATGCCGTTTTCGGGGACGAACCGGTCCGGGCTGGTGCCGTTGTTGATGTCGGTGTAGTAGTGGTCGGAGGAATAGGGCTTGCGCTTCACGAAGACGATCTCGTCGAACCCCAGTTCCGTCGCCTGAACGTCGTCCGCCGCGCCGCCGCTCGTCTGGCCCGATCCCATCCATGCCGCCAGCATCACGACCACCGCCGGGATACTCAGCCCGTGTCGCATCGGTCACTCCGAATTCAGTCAGTGTTACCTTGGCCCGGCTCCATTATACGCGATGAGGACACGGCAGCTACAGGGAGATCCCAAGACGTGAAGGGGCACCGGGGTTTCGCGGCACGGTTATCGGCGATTGGCCTCATCGCTCACGTGAGAGTAATCGACATCTGCGTATCCGCCGGGGTCTGCGTGGCGAGGCTGCAGGAGCCGAAGCGATGCCCGTGACGTGCGGCACGGTGCAGGCCCATTGCAGGGTTTCGCCGATTCTCGTCCATGTTTGCCCAGCCAGGCTGCCGTCGTAGCGGGCCTTATCGGTGCGGTTCGTGGAATCGCAGTCGATTCGGAGGCAGACGGCATCCTGCGGGAGCGATACGGTCTCGATGTCCCGCGGTTCACCGGACCGGGCGCCGACCATGGCGATCGATCTGCGGCCCCGGTCACGGCATCGCACGTTGTTGGGGTCGGTGATCGGCGTTTCATCATATCCGTCGCGAATCAGCTCACCGGGGTGCCGGAGGCACAACCCTTCCTCAACGGCCTGCTGGCGCGCATGCATTGCGAGGGTCGGATGCCGAGCACTCACCGAATCTTGTAGCTGATGCTCATGCCGTCGCGTTTCTCCATTGACGCGCGGATGATCACGGTGTCGTAGTCCGGGCTGTTCTGGATGAAGTCGAGAAAGTCCTTCATCTCGCGCTCCGATTGGATCACGTTGTCGGCCACGATCACCGCGCCGGGCTTGAGCTTGGGCTCCAGGAGCTTGAAATACTTGAAGTAGTCGCGTTTGAGCGCATCGAGGAAAACGAAGTCGACGGGCCCCTCGATCGTGGGCAGTGTCTGGAGGGCGTCGCCCTCGATGACGGTCACCACGTCTTCCAGGCCGACCTTTTCCAGGTTCTCGCGGGTCGCCCGGACCATCCGGGGGTCGATGTCCAGCGTGTACAGGTGGCCGCCGGTCCGCTCGAAGGCGATCCCCATGTTGATCGCGCCGTATCCGGTGGCCGAGCCGACCTCGACGCCGCGTTTGGCGCCGCGGGCCTCGACGAGAATCCGCAGCACCATCGCGTCGCCCGGCGTCGTGTTCAGGCCCGTGCGGCGAAAGTCGCGAATGAACTGATCCCGAAACGCCTGCGTCTTCCGCGCATCCATGTCCGCCCCCATCGCCACGAGCACCACCGCCGTCACACCCACGACCCCCAGCCCCGCCATGATTCGCCTGCTTTTCATCCCACGCTCCCTTCGAGTTTCTAAAAACAGGAACTATCCCCCTCAGCGCCGCGGCGCATTGCCGCTCCACCAAAGGACCCTCGGTCCACCACGAGTAAAGGCAACTCAAGATGGAAGCCCGGAATGCAATATGTAGCCATTTCGTCCGTGCGTACACGGATAGCTGGACCTTAGCATATTTGTGACACGGGAATCGTGCAAGCAGGACCACTAATAGCCTCTGCGTACGCTTCCCGTCGCCTCAGGCTGGGCAACCCGTCCTCGTAAGCGGCCAAGAGCAAAGCCGAAGCAGAGATGGAGGTTATTCGGGTTCCGTTCTGTTCGGACTGAACAGCCAGGCCAACTAAACCGAACTTCTTGATAATAGCCGTTACGTCTTTGATTTGATACCCAATGACACGGTTGTCGAGTGCAGAATGGTACACGGTGAGGAATTCGTCGACCCGCTCGCGGACAACCGCTTCATCGGCGGTTTGGTAGATGATGCAATCTCCATGGGGGTTGTACCAAGGCTCGGGACGAAACTCCGGTTCTCCTGTGACGTATTCGTTCAGGAAGTGCTTTTCCATTTCAGACCTCGGTACCTATCTGTGCTTTTCCAGTCAATCGGGCATGAAGGGTCGTCCGATGCGGCAGGCTCAGCCCCATACTCGTAGACCCTTCTCAACGGGTTTACGTATACAGTAAACACTTTATTCTCCGGGAATGGGACGACCACGCCCGGCTTAATGTACCATTCCTCGGGCTTGCCCACGTAACACCAGCCGCCCTGATTGTACTTCCGAACCCCCCAGAAGATCCGCCTTGGGTTATCCAGTACGTGCTTGACGGCTCGAAGGTTCTCGTATCTAACCGGATTATACTTGTAGAACCGGGTGTACAGATCTGCAGGGATCTCAACCGTTATTCGAGGTCCCATCGGATTATCCGGATCGACTGTGTGGCACTTGTAGTTCGTCGGGCCGGTCACCAGAAGCCTCTACACATGAACCTTAGTTCTCAGCACCACTCGATTCCATGGGGGGCTTCCTGCCAAGGGGCCGCAGACCTCAACATGCCATCCTTCGCACCATCCATTCTACAACTTCCTTTCGGCAGAATCAAATATGGACCTTAAAAAACGATACCCCGCCTCTGCCAACGCCAACTCGTGGGCCTGGATGCCTTCTGGATTAGGGCAAGCGACCACATCACCCGCTTTTCTTAAAACCTCAATATTGATCAGGAATTGCCCTCCATACGTCTCATGTCTCCAGGCCCTTGGCGGCGCGGATTTTGGCCTCGATTTCGTTCATGAGGTCGGGGTTTTCGATCAGGTAGGTCTTGGCGTTTTCGCGGCCCTGGCCAAGGCGGGTGTCGCCGTAGTTGAGCCACGCCCCGCTCTTCTGCACGACGCCGGCCTCGATGCCCAGATCGAGCAGGTCCCCCTCGCGGCTGATGCCGTGGTCGAACATCAGGTCAAACTCGGCCTGCTTGAACGGCGCGGCGACCTTGTTCTTCACGACGCGGGCGCGGACCCGCGTGCCGATGGCCTGGCCCTGGGTGTCCTTGAGCGTCTGGATGCGGCGGATATCGAGCCGCACGGAGCTGTAGAACTTCAGGGCGTTGCCGCCGGGCGTCGTCTCCGGGTTGCCGAACATCACGCCGATCTTCATGCGGATCTGATTGATGAAGATCAGGCAGCACCGGCTCTTGTTGATCGCGCCGGTGAGCTTGCGCAGGGCCTGGCTCATGAGCCGGGCCTGCAGGCCGACGTGGCTCTGGCCCATCTCGCCCTGCATCTCGGCTTGGGGCACCAGCGCCGCGACCGAGTCCACCACGATCACGTCGACGGCGTTGGACTTGATGAGCATCTCGGCGATGTCCAGGGCCTGTTCGCCCGTATCCGGCTGGCTGACCAGCAGGCTGCTGATGTCCACGCCCAGCTTGCGGGCCCACGTGGTGTCCAGGGCGTGCTCGGCGTCGATGAAGGCCACGACGCCGCCGTTCCTCTGGGCGTTGGCCAGCACGTGCAGGGCCAACGTCGTCTTGCCGGAGGATTCCGGGCCGAAAAACTCGCACACCCGGCCCCGCGGCACACCGCGACCGCCCAGGGCGATATCCAGCGACAGGGCCCCGGTGCTGATGCCCGCGACACGGGCGATGTTCGACTCGTCCATCTTCATGATCGAGCCGGCGCCGTACTGCTTTTCGATCTGGGCGATGGCGCGGTCCAGCGCCGAATCCAGCGTGCTCGACCGGCCCGCTGGCGCCGTTGTCGTCGTTTTCTTCTTGGCCATGCTTACTCCCTTATCCGAGGTCGACGGCGGCTCCCCGGCCGCACGAACCGGGGTTTACCCACGCAACGGGTACCGGGCCAACACAGTATAGATCGGGCCCGTTTTTGTCAATTCACTTCTGAACAGGCAAATCTCTTCAACATCCAGGGTCCCCAGGGTCGGCTGCGGGCGGTCGGCCACAACCTCATCCAGGCGGTGCCCGCCCCGTCGACTCCGGATGCGGCACAACGTCAAATGACCCGCGAACGGGCGGTTCTCGGCGGCGAATCCCAATTCCGCCAGGCCCTGCTCCACGTCGGCCTGCAGCCGCACCAGTTCCGGTCGCGGCTCGGTGCCGACCCAGACGATGCGCGCGGGAGAACCGAACGTTCCCAGGCCGGCGACCTCCAGCGAAAACGGCCCGTGATGCCTGGCGACGCCCTCAATCGCCCCGCAGACGTCCGGCAAGGCCGCATCCCGCACCTCGCCGAGAAACTTGAGGGTCAGATGAATGAGCGACGGATCCACCCACTTGGCGTCGCCGCCCTTGAGCCCCGCCGCGCGGCGCACGTCCTCGGCCACCCGCGCCAGTTGGCCGCGGATCGCCTCGTTGATCTCTATCGCCACGAAGCATCGCATTGGTTGAAAGGCCCTCTTGGCCGACGGAGCCATCGGTTACGTCCCGCCGCGGCCCCGGGTGGATTCAGAACTGCGTAATCTTCCGCAGCGTGTCGAACCGCTCCTCGATGTCATCCATGCCCACGGCCTTGATCCCGTGAATGGAAAAGTCGCTGATCGTGAAGGACGACACCACCGTACCATAGACGATGGCGTGCCGCAAGGCCGTCGCGTCAGCGTGGCCGGTCTTGGCCAGGTACCCCATCATGCCGCCGGCAAAGGCGTCGCCGGCGCCCGTCGGGTCGATCACCACCGACGTGGGAAACGCCGGCAGGATGAAACAGTCCCCGTCCGTCGTCACCATCATCGAACCGTACCGGCCCTTTTTGACGATGGCGGCCTTGGGGCCCATATCCAAGAGGGCCTGGGCGGCCGTCACGATGCTGCCTTGGCCGGTAAGCAGCTTGGCCTCGCCCTCGTTGAGCACGATCAGATCGATCCGGTCGAGCAACAGCTTGAGGTCATCCTGTGCCGTGACGATCCAATGGTTCATCGTATCGGCGGCGACGAAGGTGGGGCTTCGCAACTGTTCGAGCAGCTCCATTTGCAGGGCCGGGGCCGTGTTGGCCAAAAAGACGAACTGGCTGTCGCGAAACGCCTCCGGCACGGCCGGCGGCGTCTCGGCCAGCACGTTGAGCTCGACGGCGTCGGTCTTGGCCTCGTCCATCTCGCCCTCGTAGGAGCCATGCCAGCGGAAGGTTCGGCTGCCGGGCCGCACCTCCAGCCCGGCCAGGTCCACCGGGCGGTTCTCGAACACCTCCGTCAGGTCGAACGGGCAATCTGCGCCCACCACGCCGACGAATCGGACCGGCCCGAAAAAACTGGCCGCCATACTGAAATACACCGCCGACCCGCCCACGCACTCCTGGCTATAGCCGTAAGGCGTCTTGACCGTGTCAATCCCGATGGATCCCGTAACCAATAGTGACATCCTTGTGCCCTTTCCCGATCCGACTCAGGGGTTCTGTGTACATCCCTCCAGCGCCCGGCGGATGCGTCGGCGCGTTCGATCCAGGCCCAGCAGCCCGACCGTATCCCCGATGGGCGGGCTGATCGTGTTGCCGCACAAGGCCACGCGAAGCGGCTGGGCGATCTTGCCCAGGCCCACGCCGCGCTGCTCGGCCAGGCGCCGCAGCAGGTTCTCGACCGCCTCGGCCGTCACCGCCGTCCAGTCCTTGAGGTTCTTCTCAATCTCGGCCAGCACGCCCAGCCCGTCATGCTTGTGCAGCACGTTCCGGACGGCCTTGTCCTCGTAGACCACCTGGTCATCCTCGACAAACAGGAACCGGCATTTCTGCTCGATCTCCGCCAGCGTGCGGGCCCCGCGGCACAATTCCAGAATCCGCATGAGTGTCGCGTCATCGGCCTGGGTGGCGGGGTTGGCCGTCTCCTGCAGAAACGCCCTGTAATGCCTGAGCAGTCTGTCGGCGGGCAGTCGCTTGATATGCTCGGTATTGAAGGACATCAATTTCTTGCGGTCAAAGAGGCTGTTGGACTTGGTCAAGCGTTCCAGCTCAAACGCCGCGATGAGCTCCTGGACGTCCATCACCTCCCGCTCGTCGCCGGGGTTCCAGCCCAGCAGCGCCAGGAAGTTCACCATCGTTTCGGGCAGATACCCGCTGCGGAAGAAATCCACGACGTTGATCTCCGGCAGCGACACACCCAGGGCCGCCGCCATCGCGTCGATGGCGGGCATGTCGGGCACGCTCTTGCCGGCCAGGAACGACTCCACGTCCTCGGCGCTCAGGGATGCGGCCTGGGCGAGGGCCTCCACATCCACGTCGCCCATCGCCTGAATCGCCTGCCGCAGGACCTTGGGCCTTTCCCGCTTGCTGAGCTTGCCGCCGTCCGGGCTGACCGTGACCGACATGTGGGCGTACACGGGCGTGCGGAACCCCAGCGCCTCCTGAAGCGCCAGGTGCGCCGGCGTGTTCATGAGGTGTTCCTGGCCGCGGATCACGTGCGTCACGCCCATCAATTCGTCGTCGACGACCACGGCGAAGTGGTACGTGGGAAAGCCGTCGCTTTTCTGAATGACGAAGTCGCCCACCTCGCCGGGCCGGAACCGCACCTGACCGCGGATGACGTCGTCCACGATGAACTCGCGATCCTGGGGCACCGCGAATCGCACGGCCACGGGCCGGCCCTCGGCCCGGGCCCGGGCGGCGTCCTCATCAGTGGGAAACTGCTCCGGCCGTGCGTAGGCGAACCCCGGTCCGGCCTTGGCCCGCAGGGCCTCCAGCTCCTCCGGCGTATCGAAGCAGTAATACGCCTTGCCTTGTTCGAGCAGTTGCTTGACGTAGCGGGCGTAGATCTCGCCGCGCTGCGATTGGTGGTAGGGCTTGTGCGGGCCGCCCACGTCCGGCCCTTCGTCCCAGTCGATGCCCAGCCAGCGCAGATCGCGCAGCACCTGCTGCGTGGCCGTGGGGGTGTTGCGCTTCTGGTCCGTATCCTCGACGCGCAGGATGAACCGCCCACCCGTCCGCCGGGCGTAAAGCCAATTAAACAACGCCGTCCGGGCCCCTCCCACGTGGAGGTAGCCCGTCGGCGACGGTGCGAATCGTGTGACAACCATGACGGCTCCCTGTGTACTCGCATTCCGACGGGGCGAGCCCGTATTGCATCGTGTCAGGCGGGCCCCATTCGGTTGAGCCGACTCTACGCCACTGGCCGCAGCCTGTCAAGATGCCGACCCGGATCGCCGGAAAATCCGAGATCGGCTGCGGAAAAAAGGGTTGGTCGCGGAATCCTTTGCCTCGCCGGGATCCAGCCGAATCCGCTGGACGCCGTTTTGAGATTGCATTCGCGGTGCCAAGCAGGTACAATGAACCGTGTTTTGGAGGATAATCATCTCTCGGTGTGCGTGGAGGAGGGCCGCCCGGTCGACCGAGTGCTGCGACAGCACGTGTCTATGTCCGGAGGCCTGATCTACGGTGGGGCCGTTCCCACGCACGGCGTCATCAAGTCACGCGGCGATCTCAAGACGGCGGGCCGGTCCTGGTGCGAGAAGGCTGCTCGGCGGCGCGTCTGATAGCAGAGTGTGGTCAGAACGGTTTCAGGGTCAAGGGCAGGGTTCAGGAACAGGGAGAAGTGATGAAAACGAGAACGACATCGTGGCTGGGTGTTCTGGCGGTGGCCCTGGTGGCTCCGGGGGTATCTGGCTGGAGCTACAATCCGGACGTTTTTACAGTGGCTTCCCAGAACGCCGGCGGCATGGAGACCCGGATGGCCGGCGACTTTGTCCTCTGGCAGGACATGATGAGCATGCAGTGGCGCGGGTACGACCTGCCGGCGCGGCAGTCCTTTGCCATCGCGAGTTCGGGGGCCATGTCGCTCGCCGCGAACGAATCGTATGCCGTCTGGCAGGACGGCATGACGATGGGTTGGTCTGCCTATGAGCTGGCTGAACGACGCATGTTTGCGTTGAGCCTGTCGGATGTGGACGGCATGAGCCTGCGGCTGACGGGGCGGTTTCTGATCTTCCGAGGCATGATGGATATGACGCTTCACGGGATGGACCTGGAGTCGGGCGAGGTCTTCGAGATCGCCATCGGAGACATCGACGGCATGAGCGTCCGGGCGGCGGGCGATTACGTGGTCTGGCGCACGATGACGATGCCGCCGGTCCTGGGCGGGTACCAGCTTTCGAGCCGTCAGGGGTTCGTTCTCCGCGAAGGGGACATCGAGTCGATGGGCCTGGCGATAAGCGATCAGTTCGTGGCCTGGCGGGAATGGGCCATGGAGGACCCCACGGCCAAACTGTACGGATATGATCTGGCTCAGCGCGAGGCGTTCCTGATAACGACCGAGGAGATCGACGCGACATCTTTGAAGGCCGCCGGCCGATATCTGGTCGGTCGTCACATGATGACCGGCGTGATTTACGGATTCGACGGCGTATCGCGCGAGTTCTTCGAGATCGCGGGGAACGTCGACAGCATGAGTCTACTCATGAACGATCGCTATGCCGTGTGGAAGGACATGATGAACATGCGCTTGTGCGCGTTCGATTTTGCGGGCCGTTCCCTGGTGGAGACGGCCGTGGAGACGATGTACACCCCGGTTTTGTCGGGCAGTTACGTGTTCTACTCCTTCTACGATCCGGGCCTGATGACCAGTGAGCTTCGCGGGTTCGACCTGGCCACGGGCGAGGGATTCGCCGTGGCTCCGCTGGCTTCCGGGGCCATGATGAGTCCGTGGGCGGCGGGCGACTATGTGGTCTGGACGGACTCCATCCCGCCGTCCGCCGACACCGGGCTTTTCGGCGCCCGGATTTGGAAACTCCCCAATGATGAATGCGCCGATGCGGTCGAGGTCATGACGGAAACCGTCTACCCGGGCGACACATCGGGCGCCACGGGAACGGACCAGACGGATTGTGGATTCGACGACTGGCGAGACACGTGGCACGAAGTCCGCCCGCCGGTCGGAGGGGATTACACGATCGACGTGCATAGTGAGGCGTTCGATACCACCCTGGCGGTGTTCGCGGCCTGCACGGGGAGCGCGACGGCCTGCAATGACGACGCGAACATCCAGACGACGGATTCGCGGCTGGTCATGACGCTGGTGAAGGGCAAGCGGTACCTGATCCGGGTAGCGGGCGTGGATGGCTCTGGTGGGGCCTATGAGCTGAGCGTTTCTCTGGGAAGCTGCACCGCGCCGCCGCAGGCCGACCTGACCGGCGACTGCAGGGTGAATCTCGAAGATCTGGCCGTGTTCTCCTCGCAGTGGCTGGACTGTGGGCTTGAGCCGACGGACCTGTGTTTCTGATTCAGGACCCATGGCCAGAAAAGCGGGAATCTATCTGCGGCGCTGACGTGACAGTGCCCGGTGGGCAGGGGCAAGCTACTGTCTGGGTGGACAGAGTAAACGGCCTGACATACCAAGCCGGTTGCGGTACGATGCCGGACAGGGCGAGGATGGCTTCTGATTCACAATACAACCGGGTATCCCTTCGGCGAGCGGGTCCGGTGCGGAATTATCCCGCTTTTTGTCGGGCGGAGGTGACGGTGTTGTAGAGCAACATCGTGATGGTCATGGGCCCCACGCCGCCGGGCACGGGCGTGATAAGCCGGGCCTTTTGCCGAACCGGCTCGAAATCCACGTCCCCCACCAGCCGATAGCCCCGCGGCCGGGAGGGATCGTCGATGCGGTTGACGCCCACATCGATCACGATCGCGCCGTCCTTGACCATGTCGGCGGTGATCGTGTGCGCCCGTCCCGCCGCGGCGATGATGATGTCGGCCCGGCGGACGTGCGCCGCCAGATCGCGGGTGCGGGTGTGGCAGACGGTCACCGTCGCGTTGCCGGTGCGACTTTTCTGAATGAGCATGTTCGCGACGGGTTTGCCGACGATGTTGCTGCGGCCGACGACGACGACCTCGGCTCCTTCAAGGGTGACGCCGCTGCGGAGGAGCAACTGGATGATGCCGTGGGGCGTGCAGGGCAGAAAGCACGGCTGCCCGGCGACCATGCGACCGATGTTGACCGGGTGGAACCCGTCCACGTCCTTGTCCGGGTCGATTACCGGCATGACCGCGTGTTCGTCGATGTGCTGGGGCAACGGCAACTGCACGAGGATGCCGTGGACCTTCGGATCGGCGTTGCACCGGCGGATCACGTCGAGCAATTCGACCTGGGTCGTCTCGGGCGGCAGCGTGTAGTTAAATGAGGCCATCCCCAACTCGCGGCAGGCCTTCTCCTTGGCCCGCACGTACGATGCCGAGGCCGGATCATCCCCGACCAGGATCACCGCCAGCCCCGGCACCACACCCCGCCCGGCCAGCTCGTCGATCTGGGCCTTCAGCTCGGCTCGCATCGCCGCCGCAATCGCCTTGCCGTCGATCAAGTCCGCCGTCATCGCTCTGTTCTCCCCGATTGCGTAGTCCACTCACCATCCAACCGAGCCGCCACTTTACACCGGCTCCTCAAAAAAGCAAACCCTTTGCCCCGGCTCCGGCCAGCGGTAGGGCAGCCGGGCGACGGAATGTGCTTGCCCGCGGCGGCCGAACGGTTATAATCCACCTCCAAAGACCTTCAAGCGAGGCAAGTCATGGCCGTTCTAAACGTCAATATCGATCACGTCGCCACGGTCCGTCAGGCCCGCCAGACCGACGAGCCGGACCCGGTTTGGGCGGCCGTGGAGTGTGAGTTGGCCGGCGCCCACGGCATAACGGTGCACCTGCGCCAGGACCGGCGGCACATCAACGACCGCGACGTCGAGCTGCTCAAGAAGACCGTGGCGTCCAAATTCAACCTGGAAATGTCCCTCGCCGAGCCGATCGTCAAGATCGCCGAACGCCTCGCGCCCGACCAGGTCACCCTCGTCCCCGAGCGCCGGCAGGAACTGACCACCGAAGGCGGCCTGGATTGCGTGCGCCAGCAGCGACGCCTGGCGCAGGTGGTGCGCCGGATGCATAAGAAGGGCATTCTGGTCAGCGCGTTCATCGTCCCCGAGACCGACCAGGTGCTCGCCTCGGCCGAGGCCGGGTGCAACGCCGTCGAGCTGCATACCGGCGCCTATGCCAACGCGCGAAAAGACCGCCTCGTCGAGCGGTGCCTGGATGCCCTGCGCGAGGCCCGCGACACGGCCTTCAGCGCGGGCCTGATCGTCCACGCCGGCCATGGACTGACCTATCGCAATATCGGCCCTGTCGCCCGCATCGAGGGGATCTGCGAGTTCAACATCGGCCACAGTATCATCTCCCGGGCCGTCCTCGTCGGCCTGCGTCGGGCCACCGAGGAGATGATCCGACTCATCCAGTCGCCGCCGGAATGAGAATGGAGAGGACTATGTTCAGCGGATGCATGGTGGCGTTGATCACGCCGTTTCACGAAGGCGAGGTGGACTTCGAGACGCTCGATGAACTCGTCGAGTTTCACATCGAAAGCGGCACGGACGGCATCGTGCCCGTGGGCACGACCGGCGAGTCGCCCACGCTCAGTCACGAGGAGCACAAGCAGGTCATCGAGCGGGTCGTCCGCGTCGCCGATGGGCGGATCCCCGTCATCGCCGGCACCGGCTCCAACAGCACCGCCGAGGCCATCGAGTTGACCGCCTTCGCCCACAAGGCCGGCGCCGACGGCTCGCTGCAGGTCTGCCCCTATTACAACAAGCCCACGCAAGAGGGGTTTTACGAGCACTTCAAGGCCATCGCCGAGGAGGTGCCCGTTCCCTTGGTGCTGTACAACATTCCCGGTCGCTGCGGCGGCCAGGGCCTGACGCCCGAAACCGTCGCCCGGCTGTCCGAGATCGAGACCATCGTGGCCATCAAGGAGGCCTCGGGCAGCATGGACCAGGTCAGCGAGATTGCCGCCCGTTGCGACATCACGATTCTGTCGGGCGATGATTCACTGACCCTGCCCATCGCCGCGCTGGGCGGCAAGGGCGTCATCAGCGTTGTCGCCAACATCGTGCCCGCCGACGTCAAGGCCATGACCGACCTGATCCTGGAGGGCGACTTCGTTTCGGCGCGACGATGGCACCGCAAGTTGTTCACCCTGTCCAAGGACCTGTTGACGCTGGCGACCAACCCGATCCCCATCAAGGCCGCCATGGCCATGCTGGATATGGCCTCGGACGAGCTGCGTCTGCCCATGACGCCCTTGAACCAGGCCCAGTCCGCCCGCCTGCAGCAGATCCTGGCGGACTATGGCCTGTTGGATTGATCAAGGGCCGTCGGGCCGATCCCGAGTCTACGTCGGGGATCCGCCGGCTTCCCGGCCTTACTTGATGGCTTCGTAGGATTTCAGCTTGTTGTTGCTGTCGTAATACAGGATGAACGTCGTGGCCTCCTCCTGGGTCGCGAGTTCCAGGGGTGTGCCCGCGATCTCCCACAAGCCGAGCGTTACCACGTCCATCGCTGTATGGCCGACAATCGCCAAGGTCTTGGTCTCGGCCGTCCCGGCGTTTTCGACAATCTTGTACACGTCCTTATAGCCACCGTCATCGGTCCGCATACTCATATAGGGGCCACCGAGGACCTGTACAATGTCGTCCCGGTCGCCCCCCACGCGGACGACCGAAAGGTCCTTTCTGACCTGCTTCTTGCCGGCCATCATGACCGAGCACCCCTGCACAAACCCCAGCGAGCAGACCAGCATGAGCGTTACGTGTCGTCGCATACCTTGCCTTTCCCTACAATAGGAATCCTGGTTTACGTGTAGAACCGCACAGGATTCCACGCATTCCGCCTAACGGATGAGAGCGACGATACCCGGCGCCTCGTAATACGGATCGCTCCCGCCTCGACGGCTATCGGCCGCCCTCACACAGGGGTTTCAGGAAACTCAAGCGAAACGCACAACCGGGCGGGATCCTGTCGGTTTCATAGGCGCCGGCCAGAAGCCCCAGAAAGGCCACGACCTGCCCCCGATCGCTGCCCGTCCGGTCCACAAGCCCCGTCACGAAATCCCGGGCGTGCTGCATGGCCGCCTCGGTCTGTCGATCTCCCCACGGGTCCTCGCGATACGCCGTGTTCAAACCGAGAACCGAGGCCGCGATGTCTGTCCAGTCCGTCTCGCCCGTTCTATCGCCCGGACTCAATCCCAATAAGGATGTGCTCAAACCGATCACGCGGCCCGTCGTCGTTCGGGGCCTCTTCCGCGCAGGGTCTAGAAGCCATTTGGAACTCGGGGTCGTTGCGGTGGGCGCGTCCGTACTCGGAGATCGCCTTCGGCAGAGCGGCCATCAGGGCGCCGGCACAATCACACAAGGGGATCTCACGGTAACCGATCAGGCCGTCGATCCGCCGATTCTTGTACCGATCATAAGGCTCGACAATCGCCACGTGCGCCCGATAGTCCGTCGTGGAACCCACGTTGAGGGCATGGCAATACCGATCCCGCAGCAGTCCTCCCACGACCATCTTCTCAATAGCCGGCATGCGGGACACGTGCGTGTGCCCCGAAACCCAGTAATTGTTGCCTGAGGGCGTGAGTAGTTCGGCCAGGTTTTTGTTCAGGCTCTCGCTGAAGGTAGGAATGCCGAAAGCCCCCTCCGTCACCTCCCAGGCCAGATTCGTCACGTTCAGCGGAACCTGCCCCGGCTTGGCGAACGTGATGCGGTCGAGATGGTCCTTCGGGTAGTGCGAGGCCACAAACCGAAACGGAGGCGACGTATCATGAATGAGCTGCTTGAGGTAGCCCAGTTGGAACACATGGCCGGGCTCATCCTTGAACGACACTGAGCCGATCGCCCCATAGAACCCCAGTTCGGCGGCGTCGGACCAGTCCGGCGCGTCCTTGTAGTCTGAGGAATCCAGTAAGAGAATCTCTACGTTCTGGCTCCCGGGCTCGGCGCAGGAGAGCATCCCGCACAGATAGAGCCCCGTTTCGTGGTCCAGGTCCTTGTTCTGCTCAACCATCGCCAGGTTGTCGACATAGTGAAACCGCGGGTTCGAAGGCATGTCGCTGCTGGCGTGGTTAAACCGGCTGATCCGCTCCAGGACCTGATACTTCGACAGCGCCGGGTTGGAAGGCCGGTTGTCACGGTTCAACAGAGCAAACCGCGTGCCCGCCGTCGTACTGTTCCCGCAGCCCAGGTAATCATGATTGCCGATGACCATGAAGATCGGTGTTTCAGTTCGGGCGCGGTAGTCCTCGAGAACGGCGAAGAGCGTATCCAGCTCATCGGTACCGCCGCTGTTGGCGCCGTCCCCCAGATACAGAATCACATCAACACCCTTCCTGTGACCTTGGGCATCCTCGGTAAGCTTCTCCATCGCGACACGCAGCATGTCCTCAGCCAGGAAACCTTCAACGGCGGGCGGCCGAATCGCGACCTCGACCAGTCTGTCCGCGAACTTGCTGCGCTGGCTGAAATCCGAAAAGCCGTTCTGCGAGGTGATCTGGGAGTCGGCGAGAAGTCCGATCTTAAGAGGGAATCGCATCTGCTGGCTGTTTTTCTCGGCGGCACAGCCCACGGTGAAGCACGCCAGAAGGAGCCGGTACGAAAACCGGGGCATCTTTTGCTCCTCAACCTTGACGCACGGAACCGGTATCCCGCGGTCAATGAGGCCTCGTCGCCATCGGCACAACAGGCCAAACAGAGGGAGAATCCTTCGGCGGAGCGATATACTCTCTCTCCCCGCCATCACTGTCGGCCTTGTCCATCGCCTGTTCGCGGCCACCTCATACCCGAGGCCGACGACCACGACGCCTTATGATCGTCCGATCCGTCCGGAGTTTCAACTATTTTCCAGATAAAAAAGACGCGTTACACCTCGGCGGTCCTCAACCGTTCCCACGCGGGGAGCCCCGTGGCGAACAGATTGTCCTTGCCTTTTGCAGCCGGGCCGGTATGCTTGCGCCCGCGTAGATTCGAACCCAGCGCGTGCGGCCACCCGCCCGAAATCAGCTCTGGTGCTTGACAAAAGAGGCCTGTTGTTGAGCCGCGCGGCTGCCCCCAGGTGGGGTGCCGGCAGGGGGTGGTTCTTCAATTCAGGGGATCCATGCGCTGAAGACACAGCCACGACAAGGACCGAACATGAAAGTGCTGGTTATCAACGCGGGAAGCTCCTCGATCAAGTACCAGTTGTTCGACATGCCGGACCGGGTCGTTCTGGCGCGGGGCATGGTCGCGCGGATCGGCGAAGACCACGCCGAGTTGACGCATCACGATGGCCGCACGTCGCATGAATCGGCCGTGAACGCCGCCGACCACGAGCAGGCCATGGCCATCATCCTTCGCACCCTGGTCGATCCCGACGTCGGCGTCCTGACCGACGGCGCCGAGATCGGGGCGGTCGGACACCGCGTCGTCCACGGCGGTGAGGAGTTCACCGGCTCGGTCCTCATCGACGACCGCGTGATCGCATCGTTGGAGAAGTACGCCGACCTGGCCCCCCTGCACAACCCGCCCAACTTGGTGGGCATCCGCGCGTCCCGGCATACCCTGCCTCACGCCCGGCAGGTGGCCTGCTTCGATACGGCCTTTCACGCCACGATTCCGGAGGTGGCCTTTCTCTACGCCTTGCCCTACGAAATCTATGAGACGTACCGGGTGCGGCGGTATGGCTTTCACGGCACGAGTCACCGCTACGTCGCCCGGCGGGCCGCGACGCTGCTCGGTCGCGACAAGAACGATCTGAACCTGATCACCTGCCACCTGGGCAACGGCTGCTCCATCACCGCGGTCCGGGGAGGCCGCAGCGTCGATACCTCTATGGGACTGACCCCGCTCGAAGGCGTCGTCATGGGCACCCGCAGCGGCGATTTCGATCCGGCCATCCTCTTCTACCTGGCCGACAAGGGTTATGATCTCGACACCCTCAACGAGATGTGTAACAAGAAGAGCGGTCTGCTGGGCATTTCCGGGCAGAGCAACGACATGCGCAATCTCGAGGCCCTGGCCCAAAACGGCGACCGTCGGGCCCGGCTGGCCATCGACATCTTCTGCTATCGCATCAAGAAGTACATCGGCGCCTACGCCGCCGTGCTGGATACCCTCGACGCGGTGGTCTTCACCGGCGGTATCGGGGAAAACGCCGTCAACGTCCGCGAGCAGATCTGCACCGGCCTGACGCAGATCGGCGTGCAGGTCGACCCGGTCCGCAACCGCGCCGTCGTCGGCGGCGAGGAACGCATCAGCCCCGATGCCGCCCGCGTCGCGGTCTGGGTGATCTCCACCAACGAAGAGGCCGCCATCGCCGCCGACACGTACGAATTGGCCGCACGGAGCGAACCGTAAACCGCCACCGACCCGGGTTGGAAAGGGTATCGCATGCGACTCATCATTCAGCCGGATTACAAGCGGGTCAGCGCCTGGGCCGCTGCCTACGTGGCGCGGGCCCTCGACCGGTTCAAGCCGACCGCCGAGAGACCCTTCGTGCTGGGCCTGCCCACCGGGTCGTCGCCGCTGGGCATGTACCGTGAGCTGATCCGGCTCCACGAGGCGGGCCGCGTGGATTTCAGCCACGTGGTCACCTTCAACATGGACGAGTACGTCGGCTTGCCCGAGGACCACCCCCAGAGCTACCACGCCTTCATGTGGGATAACTTCTTCTCCCACATCAACATCAACCCGTCCAACGTCAACATCCTCGACGGCATGGCCGACGACATCGAGGCCGAGTGCGAACGCTATGAGAACAAGATCCGCGCCGCCGGTGGCATCGCTCTGTTCGTCGGCGGCATCGGACCCGATGGGCACATCGCGTTTAACGAGCCCGGCTCATCGCTGGCCAGCCGCACCCGCGTCAAGACGCTCACCGAGGACACCATCATCGCCAACAGCCGTTTCTTCGGCGGCGACGTGAACAAGGTCCCCCGCACGGCCCTGACGGTCGGCGTGGGCACGGTCATGGACGCCCGCGAGGTGCTTATCGTCGTCAGCGGCCACAACAAGGCCCGCGCCCTTATGGAGGCCGTCGAGCACGGCGTCAACCACATGTGGACGGTCTCGTGCCTGCAACTCCATCCGCACGGTATCCTCGTCTGCGACGACGCGGCCACGGTCGAGATGCGGGTCGGCACCGTGAACTACTTCAAGGACATCGAACGGGCCAACCTCGACCCGGCCGGCCTGCTCGATGAGTGTCGTCCAGGGGGATAGATACCGTTCTTCCAGGGCGACCTGCTGGGTAAGCGGGTCGCTCACATCCGGCTCACCGTTCCATCCGGGCGAAGTACGGCCCTGCGCGGCCGGCCGCGTGTCGACGCGCCGGGCCGAGCGCGATGCACGCGAACGCCAGGGGGTTCCTGGAGAAACCCGGTTTTCGGCAATAAGCGGGCTGGTCCACGCGACATGGTTCATGGCGCAGCCCCGTGGACCCTCGGAGGGGTTTCGCTTATAATGAAAGCGTGGTGGCACGGGCGTTAGGGTAACGGGACGTGTGTCCCCCAGTGTGGAGGTATCGGCATGAGCACGCGAAGGGTGATCCTGTGGGTCTGTCTGCTGGGTGTTTCGGCGGGCATGGCCGCGGCGGCGGAGAAGGTGACGATCTTCAACGACGAAAAGGGCTTCGAGCGTATCTTTAACGGGCAGGACCTGAGCGGCTGGGAGGGCGATGCGCGGCTCTGGTCGGTTGTGGACGGCGTGATCCGCGGACAGACCACGCCCGAGAAGCCCGCACGACACAACACATTCCTGGTGTGGCGGGACGGCACGCTCAAGGATTTCGTGCTCAAGATCAAGTTTCGCATCGAGAACGGCAACAGCGGCATCCAGTACCGAAGCAAGGAAATGCCGGACTACGTGATCGCCGGCTATCAGGCCGAGGTGGAGAACGCCCCGGGCAAGGTGGGTTTCCTGTACGATGAGCGCGGCCGGGGCTGGATGGTCAACGTGGGCGACATCATGGTCGTCGACGAGGAAGGTCACAAGAACGTCATCGGCAAGATCGGCGACGTGCAGGCGATGATCGCGGCGGGGTATTACAAGGGGAAGGACTGGAACGAATACACGATCATCTGCCGCGGCAACCACATCCTGCACTACCTCAACGGGTTCCAGACGATCGAGATGATCGACCAGGATCCCAAGGGCCGGTTGATGGAAGGCAAGCTGGCGCTGCAGATTCACGTCGGCCCGCCGATGGTCGTGGAGTTCAAGGACATCCGCGTCAAGCACCTGAAGGAGAGCTACGGCGACGCGGTGCTGCTGTTTAACGGCAAGGACTTTTCCGGCTGGACGTTCCCCATTCCCGGCAACAAAGAGGCGTGGGGCATCAAGGACGGCGTCTTGACCAACACGGGCCAGCCGGTGGGTTACATCCGCACCGAGAAGGACTACACCGATTACGTGTTGCGCCTGCAACTGCGGCACCTGGGGCGGGGCAACAGCGGCGTGCTGCTGCGGATGACCGGCCCGGACAAGGTCTGGCCGCGCTCGATCGAGGCCCAGGGCCAGTTCCACAGCATGGGTGACATCTGGAACATCGACGAATTTCCGATGAAGGTTGATCCGGATCGCACCCGTGGCCGACACACGGTCAAGCTGCATCCGACGAACGAAAAGGACGTCGGCGGCTGGAACGAGTACGAAATCTACCTGAACAAGGGCGACCTGCGGATTTATGTCAACGGACTGCTGCAAAATGTGGGCACGGACTGCTGGCACACGCCGGGCAAGATCTGCCTGCAATCGGAGGGCTCGCCCACGGAGTTCCGTAATATCATCCTGTTGCCGATCAAGAACTGACGACGGCGCGAGCGGGCGGTTTTGCACCAAGGCGGCTGGACTTTGGAGGTCCGTCCGGCTATAGTCGGCGGCAGTAGGACAGAACCGGCGATGACGCCTGGAACGCAAGGAACCGTTGATTCGGGAGGATCCGGAATGGACCGACGTCAATTCTTCGCCGCCTCATCGTTGACCGCCGGTGCGGCCGTGCTACCGGCGGCCCTGACCGATGCGGCCGCCGTCCCGGGCAGGGAGTTCTATGAGCTGCGGCTTTACAGGGTGGCCGGTGAGGCCCAGCAAAAGGCCCTCGTGGCCTTTCTGCGGGACGCGGCGCTGCCGGCGATGAACCGCATCGGGATCAATCCGGTGGGGGTGTTTACGCCGCTGGAGGACGCCAGCGACCTGACGGTGTACGTGCTGATGCCGCACCAGACGCTTGATTCGGTCGCCACGGCCACGGCGCGGATGCTGGCCGACGAGGCCTTCCGCCGGGATGGCCGCGCGTTTCTGGAGGTGCCCAGTGCCAAGAAGGGCTACGAGCGGATCGAGAGCTCGCTGCTGCTGGCGTTTGAGGGGGTACCGAAGCTGGAGGTTCCGCCGCGTCGGCCCGAACGGGTCTTCCAACTGCGCTGCTACGAGAGCCACAGCGTGCTCGCCGGGCAGAAGAAGATCGACATGTTCAACAAGGGCGGCGAGATCGCCATCTTCCGCAAAACCGGCCTGAGCCCCGTGTTCTTCGGCGAGATGCTCATCGGCAAGAATCTGCCCAACCTGACATACATGCTGTCGTTCCCCGATCAGAATGCGTTGCGGGTGGGCTGGCAGAAGTTCGTCGCCGATCCCGAGTGGGACAAACTCAAGGCCGATCCGCAGTACGCGGACACCGTCTCGAAGATTCACAACATCGTGTTGCGACCGCTGGCCTGCTCGCAGATTTGACGAGCGGTCATGGGGGCGTCGATCCCGGCGGCAGGGCGTCCCGCACGGCCAGGGCGCCGGTGGGACAGGCGTCGACGCATGCGCGGGCGCAGGCCCGCAGGCCCTCGGCGAGCGAGCGGTTGAAGGGCACCGCGACGCGCACGTCGAAGCCGCGCCCGATAAAGGTCAGCCCCAGGCGTTCGCCGTGTTGCCGCGCTGTCTGGATGCACAGACCGCAGTCGATGCATTTGCCCGGTTCGTAGATCACCTCCGGATGGTCGCGTATCTGCACAAAGGAGCGTCGGTCGGCGGGGTAACGAGAAGCGTCGGCGGCCAGGGCCTGGGCGTGCAGGCGCAGCTTGCAGTCGTCGGCGCGGCGGCAATCGCAGCGCAGGCACCGTTTCGCCTCGGCCAGGGCCTGCTCGGCGGTCAGGCCCGTGTGGAAATTCACGTCGCTCACGCGACCGGCGCCACTGGCGTGCCCCAGGAACAGTTCCATCTCCCCCTCCAGCAGCCGTCCCATGCGGCTGTTAAACGGCATGGCAGGCCCGGTCACGGGCCGGCCGCTGAGAAACTGGTCGATGGACTCGGCGGCCCGCTGGCCGTCGGCCACGGCCCGCACGGCCAGGCGTCGTTGCGGACCCGACACGTTGCCTCCGGCGAAGATCTTCGCCACGCCCGTCGCGCCGGTGCGCCGGTTGACCACCAGGGCGTCATCCTTCATCGCCAGACCCAGGTGTGCCGCGTCCCGCGGCTCGCAGCGCCCCATCGCCAGGAACACGGCATCATGCCGGTCGACGACCTCGGCCCAGGAAAGGTCCCCCCCGACGCGAGTCCTGCCCATGAACACGAACCCCGTCCGCAGCAGCGTGTGTATCTCGTTGTGCAGAACGTGATCGGCGAGCTTGTCGCGAAGTTCCTCGGCCTGCAGGTTGCCGCCGGGCCGCTTGCGATCGTCGTACACGTTGCACGCGTAGCCCTTCTGCGCCAGGTAGTACGCCGCCGACAAACCCGCCGGGCCGGCCCCGACGATGGCCACGCGCCGGCCGTTGGGCGCGGCACAGTCCGGCACGAAAGGATGCTCCGAGGCCAGGTCCACGTCGGCCACGTAGCGTTTGAGCAGGCAGATCGCCACACCCCCGTCGTACCGGGTGCGGCGGCAGGCCTTTTCGCACGGGGCCGGACAGATGCGTCCGAGCACGGCCGCCAGCGGAATATCGGCCTTGACGGTGCGGATCGCCCCGGCCAGGTCACCGCCCATAATCTGGCGGATCATACGCGGGATGTCCATCCCCGCCGGACAGCCCAGCGTGCACGGACCCATGCAGTCGCCCACGTGATCGCTGAGCAGCAGCTCCAGGGCGGTCCGCCGCGCCTCGATCACGTCGGGGACCTGGCTCTCGACGACCATGCCCTCCGTCACCCGTGTGGCGCAGGACGGCACGAGATTGGCCGAGCCGTTGACCCGCACAACGCAGACCATGCAACTGGTGGACGGCTCGCAGCCGTCGCGGTGGCACAACGCGGGGATGTCGATGCCCAGTCGGGCGGCGGCCTGCAGGATCGTCGTTCCCGGCTCGACCTGAACGTTCTGGTTGTCGATGGTCAGCGTGATCACGGCGGCGGAGCACCTCATTCCACGTGAACGGCGTTCTCAGGACACACGGCCTTGCAGCCCCCGCACCGGATGCACTTGCCGGTGTCGATCTCGTGCTTTTCGTGGGGCCGGGCGGCGATCGCACCGACGGGGCAGTGCTGGGCACACAACGTGCAGCCGATGCAATCATCGGTGATCGAATAGGTAATCAGTTCGCGGCACTTGGCGACGGGGCAACGACCGGCCAGGTGGGCCTCGTACTCCTCGCGGAAGTAGCGCAGGGTGCTGAGCACGGGGTTGGGGGCGGCCTTGCCCAGGCCGCACAGGCTGGAGGCCTTGATCTGGTGGGCGAGGCCTTCCAGCCGTTCGAGGTCGTCGGGTCGGGCCTGGCCCGTGCAGAGTCGGTTGAGAATCTCCAGCATCCGCCGCGTGCCGATTCGACACGGGGTGCATTTGCCGCAACTCTGGTTCTGCGTGAACTGCAGAAAATACCGCGCGATGTCCACCATGCAGTCGGACTCATCCAGCACCACCAGCCCCCCGGAGCCCATCATCGCGCCGACGGCGGTGAGCGATTCGTAGTCCACGGGCACGTCGGCCAGGTGCGCCGGCACGCATCCGCCCGAGGGCCCGCCCACCTGCACGGCCTTGAAGCCCAGACCACGGCCGATGCCCCCGCCGATCTCCTCGACGATCTGCCGCAGGGTCATTCCCATGGGCACCTCGATCAGCGCGCCCCGGGCCACCTTCCCGGCCAGGGAGAAGACCTTGGTCCCGCGGCTGTTGGCCGTGCCGAATTGCGCAAAGGCCCGGCCGCCGTTGCGCAGGATCCACGGTACGACGGCATACGTCTCAACATTGCTGATCAGGGTGGGCCGACCCCACAGACCGCGCTCGGCCGGGTAGGGCGGACGCAGTTGGGGCATGCCCCGACGGCCCATGATGGATTGCAGCAGGGCCGACTCCTCGCCGCAGACAAACGCCCCGGCCCCGGCGACGATGCGGATGTCGAACCGGCGGCCCGAGCCCAGGATGTCGTCGCCGAGAAAACCTCTCTGGCGGCATAGGTCCAGCGCCTTGCCCATGCGATCCAGGGCCAGGGGGTACTCGGCGCGGATATAGAGGAAACCCTGCTCGGCGCCGATGACCTGGGCGGCGATGGTCATGCCCTCGATGATCCGGAAGGGATAGGACTCCATGAGCATGCGGTCCATGAACGCCCCCGGGTCGCCCTCATCGCCGTTGCAGACGAGGTACTTGACGTCGCCGGGCTGATCGCGGACCGTCCGCCACTTGCGATGGGCGGGAAAACCCGCCCCGCCGCGGCCGCGCAGCCCGGACGTCTCGATCTCGGCCAGGATGGCATCGGCCGGCAGTTCATGGATCGCCCGGCGAAGGCCCCGGAATCCGTGCAACTGCTCATACTCGTCGATGTCCGTCGGGCTGACCACACCGAGATGCTCCGTGGCGATGTGGACTTGGCGGTCGGATGCGTCCGTGGCTTGGCGTTCGCGGGGTTCGACGTGATAACGATGGGGATCGGCGTCGGCGCCGGCGTTGAGCAACACGTCCAGCGATCGGGACACGACCTGGGCGGCGCGGTGGATCAGACCCCCTGGGCGGAAGTGGTGCAGGAGAATCGCCTTCACGTCGGCCGGATGCACGCGGGCGTAAAGATGCGAGGCGCCGTCGGGCAGCACGAGCTCCATCATCGGCGTCTGGTAGCAAACGCCGATACAGCCGACGTGCTTGAGTCGGGCGCGGATGTGGGTCTCCTCCAGCGCCTGCCGGACGGCATCGCGCAGTCGCGCATTTCCCCCCGCTTGGCAGCAGGAATCCAGCCCGACGCGGATTTCCCCCTCGGGCGGTCCGTTGTCGCGACGGCGTTGTTTGCGGCCTCGTCCCTCCCGTCGGGTCTTCTCAAAACGCAGATAGTCATCCAGCACGTTGCCGACGGTTTCGGCCGTCACGTGCCCGTAGGTCACCGGGCCGATCTGCACGGCCGGCGCCAGCGTGCAGCAACCCAAACACGCGACACGCTCGATCGTCCACAGGCCGTCGGTATCGGTATCCTCCCCGGGCGGGATGTCCAGGTGCCGCAGGAAGCCCTCGTAGACGGTCTGGGCGCCCTTGACGTGACAGGCGGTGCCGATGCAGACCCGCACGGTGTGCTCGCCGCAGGGCCGATGCCGGAATTGATCGTAAAACGTGCTGATCCCCGCGACGGCCGCGGGGGTGATTTCGGTGATCTCGCAAAGCCGCTCCAGCGCGGACGTCGGCAGATACCCGTAGTGCCGCTGCAGGTCCTGCAGGAGGGGCAGGACCTTGTCTTCCGTGGCGCCGATGCGCTCAACGCACTGGTCCACATAGCTCCAGTCGGCGGTCTGCGTCATGGTTGGGCCTTGATGCACCACAGAAAGCGGGCCGAGCGGATGATGATGCGTTCGTCCACGAAGGCCGGCGAGGCATGGCAGGCGTCGTCGAGCGGACAGGCCGCCAGCTCCTTGAACTCGCGGCCGGCGTCAATCACGTGCATCGTGCCCTTGGCGCCGAGCACGTACAGGCGGTCGCCGGCCAGGACCGGTGAGGCATAGAACGATTCCCGGCGGTATTCGTGATCGTAGAGCATGCATTCGGCCGGGTCCTCGACGGTCGCCGTCAGATCCCAGCAGCTCAACACGCCTTCCGTGGCGATCATCCACAGGAGCGTGCCGTTGGAGACCGGGCTGGTAATATCCGGCAGATTGTCCTCGGCGATGGTCGTCATCTCCTGCGACAAGTCGCCGGTCTGATTGGCGGGGATGCCGATCAGGCGGTTATAGACCTCCACGATCAGGGCGAGGTTGCCGACCACGATGGGCGACGGGGCGAAATCACCCATGATCTCCTCGGCGGTCCAAAGCACGCGGCCGTCGGCGGGATCGTAGGCGATGGCCTGGGGCTCGGCGGCCGTGATGAGCTGCCAGGCGTCGCCAACCCGGGCGACGACGGGCGAGGTCCACGAATCACGCACCGGTCGGGGCTGCTCCCACCGGGTTTGGCCCGTGCCGGCGTCCAGCGCGAGCATCTTCGAGCGGGGATTGCCTTGGTCGTCTTCAGACTGATCGAACTGCACCAGCACCATGTCCTGATACATGGTCAGCGAGGAGGCATACCCGTAAGCACTGTCGGGCACACCGAGATTTCGATTCCAGACGACTCGGCCATTCAGGTCAACCGCGGCGATATCGCCGGTGGGAAAGATCGCATAGGCCCGTCGACCATCGGTGGCCATCGTACAGGCCGCGTAGCCGGTGTCTTCCATGAGGCGCCAGTCCTCCGGCAGAACGGCCTGCGTGGGGATGTCGGCGGTCCAGAGGGCCTTGCCGGTTTCCAGGTCAAAACAGTACACCTGCCGTTGCTGTTCCGTGGCGCCGCAAAAGAAGATGCGATCGCCCCAAACCACCGGCGAGTTGAAACCGGGCAGGGTTTGAATGCCCCCGTCTTCGCCATCCAGGGGCGTTTTCCATGCAATATTCTTGCCGCTGGCGGCATCCCACTCCGTGGGCACGTTGGCGTGCCGGCTCACGCCCAGACCCTGGGGCCCGCGGAAGGTCGGCCATTGGGCCTGCACCTCCTCCATCGTGGGGAACGGCGCAACGGTCGGCCCGGTGTCCACGTCGAAGCGGACCAGGGGCCAGAGCACCGCCACACCCCACGCCACGGCGACAAAGACCAAGGCGGCAGTGACCGCCAGCCGGGCCAATCGGCCTTGGCGCACCTGCCGAGCCGAGGCGTCCGCAGGCCCCGTCGGAACGGGCCAGCGGAACTGAAACCACTGGGCCAGCCTGAGCGCGACCAGGCAAACGGTGACACAGCCCAACAGTAGATAGCCGCCTTTTTGGACGAAGTCCTGGCGACGGAATCGCTTTTCGCGGAGGCGCAGGTCGATCATCCGGACGCGCTCCACCAGTTGCTGATCGTCGGGATTGGCGATGACGGCCTGCTTCATCTCGACCAGCCGCTCTTCCTGTCGCGGGAAGATGAAGTACATCTCCACCCAGTTGCCGACCAGCAGACCGGCGACAACCAAGGCGAACAGACCCGCTACCGCCGCGGCGGCCTGAGCTGCTCGGGTCGCGGTGCCGACCTCGTTCGGGGCGTCTTGCGTCGTCTCGTTCATGTTCACATCATGGGTCGAATCGTGGGTCATGGACGGGTCCCCTCCGGTGCGGCCCCTTGCGCGTTCGCGAGGATGAAGCGATCGGGGGCGATGGCGTGGGCCGGCGCGGCGTGTCCCTTATGCACGTGGTGTCGCGGGCAATACGCGAAACACCGAGCGCAGGCCAGACAGCCGCCTGCGTGGGCCGTGTAATCGTTCCGCCGCCAGCGGATGCTCAGCCCCACCAGGCTGCCGGCGGCGACCAGCCCCACGAAGCCCCCGGCCAGCGCGCCGCCCCAGCGGAACTCGTTCTGAATCGCGCGGGCCTCGGCGTAGAGGTCCTCGGTCAGCCGACCGGTGCGGCGAAAGGCCTTGATAGGGTCGGTGATCTCCGTGATCTTGCCCGCATCGAACAAAAACACCTCATCGGCCAGCCGCACCTGGCGATGGGTCCGCGACAGCGGCCCGGCCAGCGCTGCGCCGCCCCAAGCCAGGACCCCGACCAGCACGGGCGCCGCCAGCAGCAACAGGGCCAGGCGGCGTTTGTCGACCTTGTAGTCGGCCTCGGACCACTCGGCCGTGGGCGGCTCGATGGCCCCGAACGGGCAGGAATCCTCGCACAGCCGGCATCGGATGCACTCATCGGGCGTAATCGTGACGCGGTGGCGGCTCAGCCGACTCAGGGCCCGCAGGATCACTCCGTAGGGGCACAGAAACCGACAATACGGGCGGCCGATGAACAGCCCCACGACCAAGAAGGCCGCGCCCAGCACGAAGATATTGAACGATCCGCCCAGGCGGAAGATCGGCACGAACGGATCGTAGCGACAGATCAAGAGCATGCTGCCCGTAAAGGCCAGCAGCACCGCCGCGGACAGATACACGTAGGCCCCCAGCCGCAGCGCCGCCTCCAGCCACGTCGGAATCATTATGGGGCGCACCAGTACCAGGTCCTGGATCGCGCCAAAGGGACACACCGCCGCGCAGAAAACCCGCCCGAAAAAGAGCGCGAAAACCAGCGGCAGCGCGAAAAACAGCACCGCCGCTATGGGCACGACATAGTTTGGATCGCCCGCGGCCCAGGCGATGTTGCCGATGGCCCCGATCGGACAGACGCACCCCTTCCGCCAGAAGCCGAAATACGCCAGGCAAAACAGCATAAGCAGGAATACACCGCGGCGGCTGCGCAGGCGGTGGACAAGCCATGCCGCCACGCTCAGCGCCGCCAGCAGGACAGCCACGTCGAGATACTGCCACACGCCGGGCCGTGCATCAGGCGCTTGCGTGGGGGGCATCTCATAACCGCTTTCGAAATCCGGCGGTGGGAAACGCTCGATTGCCCACGTCACGGTGCAGGGCACGAGCACGGCCAGGACTGCGATGGCCAGTACGCCACGACTCATGCGTGCTCCTCGACGCCCTTGAGCAGGTAGGGCCGGTCGACAGGGACGCGAACGAAGGCGTCGGACGGACACGCGGCGGCGATGGCGCACTCGTTGCAGTTTACGCACCGGTCATGGTGGACTTGCAGGAAAAGCGACGCGTTGCCGAAGGCCTCGCAGCCCTTGACGCACTTGCCGCAGCCGATACACAGCTCATCGAGGATGTTGTATTCGAAGTAGGGCTCCTCGACAAAATGCCGCGTGATCGCGCCGGTGGGGCACAGTTCGTTCTCGGCCCCGGTGTCGAGTCGGGCGCCGGGTTCGAGGAAGCCGGGGCAGAAATCGCAATACGCGCAGATCTTGTAGGCCTGGACGCACTTGACGGCCGATGGCTCCAGGACACAGTACGTTGCGCAATTGCCGCAGGCAATGCACTTCGTCGGGTCGATCTGCCAGCGGGTCTCCGGCTGGCGCGTGCGACCGAGCAGATACCCGCTCAGGCCGCCGATACCCGCCAGGCACAGCCCCCAGACGCTCTGGCCGCAGAAGCGGCGGCGATCCATTTTCGGCGGTTCATCGGTCATCGTCGATCCCCCTATTGCTTCGGGCCTGGCGTGCAGGAGGCAGGTCGCATCGCCCAAGAACCCCACAACCGGCACACAAGCCCTGATTGGGACAAATGCCCTGCCGGCGAAGCCGCCGGTCCCTCGCGGCCGCCCCCGCCACGAGGCCGCCCAGCAGGCCCAGCGTAGCCCACCGCGTCGCCCGGGCCAGCACCTCCCGACGGTTGCGTACTCGGCCCCTTGGGCTCATGGACTTTCCTTCCGGACGAAGATGCGAACACGGTTCTGCAGCACGTCGAGCACGAGCACACGACCCCGGCCGTCCACGGCTACGTCAAAACCCGTCGCCAGTTCGGCGGCAGCGGTGCCGGGCGGGACGAGTTGATCGGGCCCGGCGACAACACTCAGCAGCATCCCATCGGTGTCATACTCCTTGATGCGAAGCATGCCCTTCTCGGCGGTGATGACGTTGCCGTTGGGCAGGATCGCGATATGGGTGGGATTGCAGCACCCGGAAAAGGCGCGAACGTGAAAACCCGGCTCGCCCCACCAGAACAACTGCTCGCCGTCGAACGACCAGGCCTCGATCCGCAGCTTGCCGGGGTTGACGATGCGAAGCCGCCCATCGGGGGCGACGGCCACGTCGAAGTAGGCGCTGGGAACGATGAAGCCGGGCTCATCGCTGGCCGCGTCCTTTCGTCCGATCTCGGCCACGAGCTTTCCGGCCTTGTCGTAGCGAAGGACCAGCCGGCGGCCGGCGTCCGCGACGAAAACGCTGTCTGACGTCACCGCAACGCTCGTCAGCAACGAATCGGGCCCCAGCTCGGCCCACTGGTCGGCCAGCCGTCCATCGCGGAACACCGCCACGCGGTGCGGCAGACCCACGTAGAGGGTCCCGTCGGTGTCGACGGCCAGGCACCTCGGTTGTCCCGCGGTAAGTAAGCCGCGCGGCTGCCCATCCGCGTCGAACAGCCGGATCTGATAGTCCCCGGCCACATAAATGTGATCATTGGGCCCGACGGCCAGACCGCGACACGTCTCCAGGCCGGTGTCAAAAACGGCCGCCTCACGGTAACCGATCATCCCCGGGTCCACCCGCGTCAGCGACTCGACGTCGTAATCAAAGTCCGGCCCCAGACCGCTTCCGCCGCGGCCGGTGGTGTCCCAGAACAGGACAGCCGCCAAGCCCGCCAGGCCCGCCAAGGCCACGACGATGCCCAGGAGGATGCCGGAATCGACTTTTGCTGTATGACGATTCATCTCTCGGACCTTTCAGGACCGTTTTCGGTGTTCCACCCAAGGCTCTCATTATAGGAGAAATGCAACACCAGTTGCAACCACGGTGTCCGCGGTTGGGCCTGTGTCGGGCCGCCTTTGTGGTCGGACGAATTGTCTTGACCGGGCCGAAAAGTGCCGATAGGATGCTTTGTTTGTTGGGTGCCGAAGAATTGGCGGGACAGCGGCCTATGGAAATGACCTGGCTGATGCGTTTTCGGATCCTCGGCGTGATCGCCGTGGGCGTTCTTCTGGTGGGCTGGCTGGGCGAGCCCTTGGTACGCCCGGTGGATCCGCAGGGGGCCATCACGCTGTATGGCGGGGCGATCCGGGTGACCGATGCCGCGGCATGCCTGGTTTTGGCGGCCGCGGCGGGGGCGGCGGCCTTCTTCGTCGCCTGGCCTTACGGCTGGTATATAGCCCCGTTGGCGGCCCCGGCGGGGTTATGCTTCTGGACGTTGCGTTCAGGGACGATGCTCAACCTGATGCTGTATCGGCCCACCGTGGCCGAGCGGCAGGAGGTCTATGCGGCCTTGAGTTGGGAGGGTCTGTTTTGGCTGCTGGTGGTAGCGGCGGGATTTGCGGGTGCGGCCGCGGCCCGGGCGCTGGTGCGCCAGACGCCACCGCCCATTCCGGGCCAGAAGGAGGCCCGTCGTAACAAGGGCAGCATCGTGAACGGAATCGGGGCGCTGCTGGTCTCGGTCGTCATCGGACAAGTCGGGATCGGGCTTTTGGCTCAGGATGTGCGGCTTTTCGATGCGCAGATCGGTTCGGTCGTCGGCCAGCCCGGTGCCGGGCAGATCGCCTTTGCGTCGTTTGCATCCTTCGCCGTAGCCGCCTTTATCGCCAAGAGATTCTTCAACACCCACTTTGGCGTTCCCGTGGTGGCCTCCTCGGTGGTCGTATACGTGGGCATCGTGCTGTTTGCCTCCAAGCCGGATATCCTACAGTATATGGTGGATACCTACGCGCCGGCCTTCTTCCCGCGATCGGCTTGCGCGGTGCTACCCTTGCAGATGGTGGCCTGGTCGGTACCGGGAGCGATGGCCGGTTATTGGATGGCAATCCAGATGGAATACCACCGTCAGCAGAAATGACGCAAGTCTTTTATTAACAAGTTCTTGTGCATTTTCTTCGAATTTCATCCGCAGGTCTGCGGGCAGACTCGACCGCGACGTGAATCACATCTCTTCGCCCCCTGTGGCCTTCGTAAGCTCTTTATTTGAAAAGACTTACATGGTTTTCGTCCGATAATATTTGCCTGTTTGCCCGATTGGCGAAAAATTGGTTTTTCTACGTTTGTAAAAAGCCGATGACAGCAAAGCGAGTGAATGCCGCCGGGGCCGAGTGCCGATAGTAAAAAGGTCGGCCAAAAACGAGGCAGACGCGTATAATTGACTACGGAGCGGAAACTTAGCACCGGACGACGGCGACGATCCGACCGATAGACCAGCACAAGAAGGAGCCGCGAGAATGTTGGTCCTGAGCAGACAGAAGGATGAGTCGATCATGATCGGTGACGATGTCGAGATCACGATCGTTGACGTACGGGGTGACAAGGTTCGCCTCGGCATCAATGCCCCGCGGGAGATTTCCGTCCATCGCAAGGAGGTCTACGAAGCCATCCAGCGCGAGAAGGCCGAGAAGGCCAAGACCGAGCCCCCCAGCGACGCGGCCGCAGACTAGTCGTAGCCCACGGTCATCCTTCCTGCATTCCGCGGCCCCGGCCGGATGGTCAGGGCCGTTTTTTTGCGCCCGGCGAACTGTGGTCTACATCGTCCGGCCCTGTCACAGAATCAACATCGCATCCCCGTAGGAGTAGAACCGATACCGCTGCTCAATCGCGTGCTGGTAAGCGGCTCGGATAGTGTCGAGCCCGGCAAAGGCCGCAACCAGCGCCAGCAACGTCGAGCGGGGCAGGTGAAAGTTGGTCATCATCGCGTCGGTCACCTGGAAACGGAATCCGGGTCGGATGAACAATCGCGTGGTCCCGCTGCCGGCCTCGACGCGACGCCCGCGGGCCACAGTCTCCAGGGTTCGGACGGAGGTCGTGCCCACGGGGATGACGCGACCGCCGTTTTCAATACTGGTATTGATGATTTCGGCGTTGGCCGGGTCGAGGGCATACCGCTCGGCGTGCATCGGATGGTCCTCCAGTCGCTCGGTGGCGACGGGCCGGAAGGTCCCGGCCCCCACGTGGAGCGTCACGCGGGCCATGGTCACCCCGACGGCGGCCAGGTTGTCGAGCAATTCAGGCGTGAAGTGCAGCCCGGCCGTGGGGGCGGCGATCGCGCCCGGCTGGCGGGCGTATACGGTCTGGTAGCGCTCGGCATCCTCGGTGCTGGGGCCCGCGGCATCGCGTCGGATATAGGGCGGCAAGGGAACCGCCCCGATCTCGCCCAGGATGGTGACGGGGTCGCCCAAGGCGTCGCCCGTCAGCAACCAGAGCCCCTCTTCCAGACGCTCGGCGGCCTGGACGCGCGACCACGCGTGGCCGTGGCGGTCCAGAATATCAAGGCTCTGGCCCGGGTGGACGCGGCGGGCGTTGCGGAGCATCACCTTCCACCGGCCCGGCGCGGGGGATTCGAGGAACAGGCCCTCGATCATGGCCCCCGTCGGTCGCCGCGCCCAGAATCGGCCGGGCAGGACCCGCGTATCGTTGAGGACCAGGCAGTCACCCGCACGGAGAAGGCGCGGCAGATCGGTGACGACGCGGTCGTCCAATCGCCCTCCGGTTCGGTCCAGAACGAGCAGCCGTGCGCGGTCGCGGCGGGCGGCGGGCCGTTGAGCGATCAGCTCGGGCGGCAGATCGTAATCCAGTTCGTCGGTGCGCATGGGAAAAGCCTACCACGTCGGGGCGTTCTTTCAATCCGTCGCGGGCAAGATATGCTTGACGGGGCAAAGACGTCTCACCCGGCTGCGGGATAAACCAAACTCTCATCCGCGGCCAATTCCTGGTTAACCCGGCGGCTGTCTCATCCGATAGAATGCCGGTCGCAGCACGGGTGATTCGGTACGCTCAGGAAGCACGAAGATGAACGGCGAGCCGTCGTACGAAGATCTGATCACGTCAATCTCCTCGATGAGCAAGACCCAGGTCAAGCAGCGGCTGCTGCACTTCAAGGGCCGGCCGCGACTGGACTTCACCGAGAGCTTCCTGGACGGGCTGACCACGGACCGCCTGCGGCACATTCTGCTGGCGGCGATGATCACCAGCCGTCGTCACTGACCCGGCCGCGCTCGCTCGACGCCGCTGCTCGGCACTGCCGGTCCAGCCATGGCTCGGCGAATACCCTCGACAAGTCCCCGACGTGTGGATGGGCGGCTCGCCCGACGGCGATCTCGTTCCCCGATTGGGCATCGGCCCGCTTCTACTCACCCCCTGGGGCCTCGCGGGAATAAAGGGGCGCAAAAAAACGGCCGGCGTTTGTGGCGACGCCGGCCCTTGCTGAGGCAATACCGAAATATACAATATCAATCGTATGACCCGCCTCAGCGGCTGTGAGAAAAGTAGTTATGAGAAGAAAAAGAGCACAGCCCTACGCCTATAGTATACACCCATCCCGCCCCCTGTGGAAAACTTTTTTCAAAAAATTTCCAATTTTTTTCGCTCCGCCGGGGTCGTGCGCTCCTGGCCCCTCCTCGTGTCGCCATGGGCAAAAAACGCAAAAAATGGGCCTTCAGTAGAGCCGAGAGGCCGAAAACCGAAATGTTCTATAATCTACAAACACTGTTCTGTTTGGGCGGACTTTAGCGCGGAACGGGCTGTGCACGACCTCGCCCGAGGCGACATCGCCACCTGCCCATCAGGGAGCTCGGTGGGTTGGGTAAGTGATCCGAGAATTGTCAGGCACCGTAGGCATTCCGAGGGGGCAGGGCAAACGCATTCTCATGTTTTTTGAGTGATCAGGTGGAGCAGAAAGTCGTGATCCCATCCGCCGAGCTTTCGTTTCTGTCGGATGCTGGCCTTTCGCGTGGTGTCGGCCTTGAGCAAGCCCAGGGCGATATGGGACGAACGCACATAGTTCTCGCTCCAAGTAATCGTAGGCCACCCCCCGGCAGTCGTTCGTCAGGCCTTGGTCGAAGAGCCACTGGAGGCTCTCGTGTAAGGCGGGCTGATTGGCCTTGACCTGTAACAGGTAATCGCCGCCCCCCTTCCGGATCTGCCGGGCGGTGTCTTTC
>OMKS01000535.1_pt1 | contig 35455 bp, 30 predicted proteins | sample 1674721 | NCBI WGS metagenome assembly OMKS01 (sample SAMN06264996, study PRJEB25208) | sediment metagenome | isolation source: hot spring sediment | place: USA: California | collected 2014-09-02 | reverse complement strand
CCGGAATCTCCTGAATATATGTGCAAATTAATATTTAAAAGTTCTATTATTGAGATTCCGACATTCCGCTTCGCTCCAGCCGGAATGACAGGTGAACTGTTACAATTAATTCACCTCTATTTCCAAATGCCGATTTTATTGATCAATGTCCCACCAACTGCGTCGCGATTGAAAGCGAAAGGGATCATTATAGTACATACTTCGATTGTACAAACCGGGCATTGTTTGATATTGAAACCGCATTTCAAATTTATCACTGGGCTGATATTTTATTTCCGCACCCGAGAGGAAGAACCCGCTATTAAACGCTGGATGATCTTGCGAAAACGTATTATGCGGAAAGTTTTGCACGCCCCATTGAACCGTAAGCAGCAGCGGCGAGCTGAGCTGGTATTGCAGCTTATTCAAATACATACTTTGAGAAAAACTTTCACCGCCCATTGAAAAATAGGACATTGACACGCTATGCGACATGGTGAGTTTAGACGGATCAAAAATACTCAACCCCAGAAACTGATCAGCGGCTGGTCGCCTGAGTTCCTCGCGGATTTGTAGCTGTTTCTCCTGCGTTTTCAATTGCCCGATCGCCATCGCTGGCAGTAAAACCAACAGGGTGAAAATGATTGCTATTTTTTTCATATCGATCAGCCTCCTTCTGAAATCGTGCACCATGAAATTAACAAAAATTTCAAATTAAAGTCAACCATTTTTTCAATATTTTTTCGCTATCAAATATGAGATTATTTTTTTTGTTGATCTGCACTCTATTAGATATTCTCAGCGAGAGAAAAGTTTCATTTTAAATCAATTTTTCTACGTCGACAATAATATTATCGATGAGCCGCGTCTTTCCGAACTTGGCTGCAAGTGCAATCAACACATTATGTTGAATGTCTTTGACAGGATCGAGGTTACGCGCATCCACGATTTCCACATAGTCAATTTCCGCCGCCGGTTTTTGCCTGATGTTAGCCCTGATTTTGCGCTTTAAGCTCTCTGCATCGCGTTCTCCGGATAATATTTCTTGTTTTGCCATTAATAAAGAGCGGTTTAAAACGAGCGCCTGTTGACGCTCATCAGGTGAGAGATAACTATTGCGCGAGCTCATTGCCAAACCATCGCTTTCGCGAACAATCGGCGCAATCACGATCTCGACGTCAAAATTCAAATCCCGCGTCATTTGCTGAATAACCAATGCCTGCTGATAATCTTTTTGACCAAAAACCGCCAGTTGAGGTTTAACAATGTTAAATAATTTGGCAACGATCGTAGTAACGCCACGAAAATGAGCCGGCCGGGAAGCGCCACATAAAATCCGGGTCATTTTTTCCACCTCGACATAGGTCAGATACGGTTCAGGATAAATCTGGTCTGATTCCGGAATAAAAACAATATCACAACCATGCTGGCTCGCCAATTTACAATCGCGTTCAGTATCCCGCGGATAGGCTTCAAAATCCTCGTTCGGCGCGAATTGGGTTGGATTCACATAGATACTCATCACCACAATATCAGACCGGGTTTTCGCCTCCTCAAGCAAGCTTAGATGCCCCTGGTGTAAAAAACCCATTGTCGGCACAAAACCGATTTTCTTTCCCGCTGCACGCAACCGGTTCGCGCTATTTTGCATTTCTTCAATTGACATTATTATTTTCATTCGACTCCCTGGAAACATGACTTAATAACTTTCACTGTCATCGGGAAAGCGATTCATTTTGACATCTTCAACATAACGGGCGCAAGCTTCACGGATATTGTGCCCCAATTCCGCATAAATTCTTACAAATTTGGGTCGGAATTTTTCGAACAATCCCAACATATCGTGTGTTACCAATATTTGTCCATCGCAATGAGCTCCGGCGCCGATACCAATGGTGGGGATATTTATTTTTTCAGTAACCATTTTCGCAGCAGCGGCGGGAATTTTTTCCAACACTACAGCAAACGCTCCGGCTTGTTCCAATGCCTGAGCATCTATCACCATTCTTTCGACAGCTTCTTCGGTTCGTGCCTGAACTTTGTATCCACCAAATCGATTAATGGACTGCGGAATTAATCCCAGATGTCCCATCACCGGGATACCGGCGTCGACAATTCGTCTGACTGTAGTCGCCATCGGTTCGCCGCCTTCCAGTTTAACAGCCTCGGCGCCCCCTTCCTTGATAAACCTGCCGGCATTGCGAAGGGCATCTTCTGGACTGATCTGATAGGATAAAAACGGCATATCGGCGACCAGCAAAGCGCGCTTTACGCCCCGGCTGGCTGCACGTGTGTGATAGATCAGCTCGTCAACCGTGATCGGAATGGTCGTGTCATAGCCGGAAAATACCATGGCGCCGGAGTCCCCCACTAAAATGATGTCTAACCCGGCGTCATCCAGATATAGTGCCATCAAATAATCATAAGCTGTTAACGCCGAGATTTTTTCAGCCTGAGACTTCATTTGCACAATAGTGGGCACGGTTACTTTCTTTGTATTCATTTGGAATTTTCCTTTATTAGAAATTTCATCTGGTAGCTCAAAAAGCCATCACTTGCGGATTGATGCTGAATGACAACCAATGGGCAGCAGATCATCCCCTGGTCAATGATTTTCATCTAAAAAATCGCCTTCTCAATTACACCGCCGCCGACAACGATTTCATCTTGAAAGAAAACCACTGATTGTCCAGGAGTGATCGCGCTATGGTATTCTTCGAACAAAACCCGCACCTGTTCAGTAGTTTCGGGAAAAATCATGGCTGTTCTCCCGCTATCATTATAGCGAATTTTTGCCACTACTTTTAGCGGCGTATCAAATTTTTCAATTGAAATCCAGTTCACTTGACTGGCGACCAATCCCTTGGCTCGAAGCGCCTCGTTTTCCCCGACTACCACGGTGTTCGTTGTTGCATCGATATTTGTTACATACACTGGTTTTCCCAGCGCAACGCCCAATCCTTTACGCTGGCCGATGGTGTAAAAAGGATAGCCCCGATGCTCACCCACTATTGTTCCCTGCTGATCCAAAATTTTCCCGTTAATCAATCGATGCTTTATCTCCGGAAAGCGATCACTTAAAAATCTCGAATAATCATCATCAGGGATAAAACAAATCTCCTGGCTTTCCTGTTTATCTTTGGTTTTCAAATCCAGCTCGGCTGCTATGGTTCTGACTTCGGTTTTGGTCAACCCGCCCAGCGGCAAAATGGTGCGCTTTAGTTGATCCTGAGTCAAACGCCACAAGGCATAAACCTGATCTTTTGACCGATCCTTTCCTCGCAACAATTGAAACCGACGACTATTTTCATCCCAAACAACTTGTGCATAATGACCGGTCGAAAAAAAATCAGCACCCAGCTCTCGCCCTTTTTGCAGCAGAATTTTCCATTTAATTTCAGAATTGCACAAAATGCACGGATTGGGAGTTCGCCCACTGAGGTATTCCGCTGCAAAATTGTCGATGACCGCTGTTTCAAACTCTTCACGAACATCGATCACGTAATGGGCAATCCCCAAATTCTCACAAACCGACCGGGCGTCATTAGCGGTTTCCACCGAACAACAACTGGTTTCACTAAAGACGTTTCCGCCGACACCGGGATAATCCCACAAGTGCATGGTCAAGCCGACAACCTGATAACCAGCGCGCTGTAATAATGCCGCCGCCACTGAGCTATCCACGCCGCCGCTCATGGCAACCGCCACAGTTTTATTTCCCCGATCCATTTTCAACTTAAAATTCTCTTATTGATCAAGCTTGTTGGTAGAGTAAATTTGTTAACCATAGCGCAGTAAACTGCAATACAGGCATGTCATTGCGAGGAGCGAAGCGACGAAGCAATCTCTTAAATATTTGATAAGATTGCTTCGCTCCGCTCGCAATGACATGCTGACTAAAAACTTTTGCAAAAAAAACAAAGACTTTACTTGTAATACTATAAATATTCGAGTAAGGTGACTATTCGAATGGTGACAGTTTGCGCAACCGTTCGACGATCTCTTTCAACACCTCTACGGTGTAATCGATATCTTCCATCGTATTCGATCTTCCCAGACTGAAGCGAATGGAAGATTGTGCGATATTCGGCGGGACTCCCATTGCCCGTAACACATGGGATGGGTCCACACTTCCTGAGGTACAGGCAGAACCGCTGGATGCCGCCACACCTTTCAAATCCAAACTCAACAACAGCGCCTCGCCCTCGATTCCTTCAAACGAAAGATTCAACAGCCCCGGCAGCCGTTGTTCCAGGTGACCGTTCAGTCTGACCCGGGGAATATTATCTTTGATTTTTTCGAAAAACTTATCGCGCAGCGATTTGATCTTTTTTTCATCCGCATTCATATTTTTTTTACAAATCGCCGCTGCTTTTGCCAATCCCACAATTGCCGGGATATTCTCAGTACCTGGCCGGCGATTTTTTTCATGCGCGCCGCCAAACATGATTGGCTTCAGTTTTACACCGCGCCGAATATACAAAACTCCGACTCCCTTTGGTCCATAAATTTTATGCCCGGACATGGTCATCAAATCCACCGGTAATTGTCTCAAATCAATCGATAATTTACCAAACGTCTGCACAGCATCGGTATGAAATAAAACTTCCCTTTCTCTGGCGATCCTGCTAATTTCCTGGACAGGATTAATAGTGCCGACTTCGTTATTCGCATGCATAACAGAAATTAAAACAGTTTCCTTACGAATCGCCTGAGCCACGCTATCAGGATCTATCATACCGTATTCATCCGGTGGAAGATAAGTGACTTCATACCCCTCTTTTTCGAGCTGCTCACAAGGGTGAAGCACTGCGTGATGTTCAATTTTTGATGTGATAATGTGTTTTCCCTGATTGCCGGGATGACGAATCACCCCCAGAATCGCCAGGTTATCTGCCTCAGTTCCGCTTCCGGTAAAATAAATCTCATTGGCGTGAGCCCGGCATAGATCGGCGACGACCTCTCTGGACTCTTCCAGTACAACTTTCGCCGCCCTGCCGTAAGAATGGATACTCGAAGCATTGCCAAATTTCTCCGTGAAATAGGGCAACATCTCTTGCAACACTTCCTCATCCACCGGCGTAGTGGCGCTATGATCAAAATATATTCGTTTCATCCAAAACACCTCGTTCAACAATCGGTTGTCAGTATGGAATATTAATGCTCAATAGATTTATTGCTGCATCCCTTGCTGATCAAAGCTAGCCTGCGATACTGGAGCTTCAAACTCAATCGACATCAAAAACCAAAACCGTTTCCGTCGCTGACGGAATTCGCAATTTTGTCAACGGCAAAATCGCGATTCGAACTCCGGTAAAATGTCGATAGCCAATTCGGAAAGTCTTTGAAGCAGCGTCATAATCGCGCGAAACAATATCCTCCTCAAACATCGTCACACCGATCTCGAGTTCATTGGCTGCGGCGGATATTATTTTGCCTTCCAGATGAACTTTATGGCTGCCCTGATATTCCAAAGTAATTTTCTTCTGGGAATCGGCAACATCTTTTAAATATTTTTTTTCCATTTCCATCCCCTTGGATTCTACATTCTGATCGCTTTGTGCAAGTTGCTTTTTGATGACCCGTTTCATCTGAGCAAATTCATCAGGATCAAATAAACGGGTTAAAAAAATGATTTTTAAATCCCGGTCTAAAATTATATTTCGCGTCACTCCTCCGCGGGCAAACTTCTCAAAAATTTTGCCATCCTCATCCAGCGCCACCGGATAAGTCATGCTCAGTTGTTCCTGAGCCGTGGCTGCAATGTCAGCGGTTTCTTTATAATTCACCCCGATAACCATTACGCCACTATCTTTCAGCGGTTGCCAGACTTCATTTTCAATATGCGGAATTTCCTTGAGACAAACCACGCACCATGAAGCGAAAAAATTTAGCATCAACACCGGCGCATTGAATTCCGACAATTTTTTGACACGACCATCCAATAACCGGATTTCAAAATCATCGACGCGGTCTCCCACTGCTACAATATAACCACGGTCATCCGGTTCAACCTGCGGTGTACAGCCTGCCAGCGCACTGCTCAACACCAGTGTAATAATCAACAAACGACTGTTCATTTTATCACCCTTTCCGTTTCATCCATTCTAATAAATTAGTAGTAAAAAGTCAAGGAAAAAATTGAAAGTTGAGAAAAGACTGAGCCCTCTATGTCCGCAATTTTTAAAAACGGGTTCCATCTGACACTTTGGTAAAATAGCGTGAACTCCGTCCGCATGAAAATATTGCTTGACAATAATGCTGAATTATTCTATCTTTAGTGATTAAACTTAACTCGCCGACATATTTTCAAAGCCTTCGGTATCGCGATAAAACAGGAGAACCAATATGCAAGCAGTCATTATGGCAGCCGGTAAAAGTACCCGAACTTATCCGCTCACCCTGACGCGTCCCAAACCTCTGCTGCCAGTTGCCAATCAAACCATAATCGAACATATCCTGCTTCAACTCAAAGGTCTGGTCGACGAGGTGATTCTCATTGTCGGCTATAAAAAAGAGATGTTTGAACAACTGCTCGGCGTTGAATTTCAAGGCATTCAAATTCGCTACTGCGAACAAAAAAAACAATTGGGAACCGGGCATGCCGTGCTTCAGACCAAGCCAATGATCAAAGACCGATTTATCGTGCTCAATGGCGATGATATTTATGCACGTCAGGATATTGAAGCGCTGTTGAATTACGAATACGGCGCCCTGGTTCGCTGGGAGGAGGATCCGTCTCAATACGGTGTGTTTCAGGTTGATGATAACAATCGTGTCATCAATTTGGTGGAAAAACCCAAACAATTTATCGGAAATTTAACCAATGTGGGTTGCTATCTTTTCGATCGCTCCATTTTCCCACAGATCGAAAAGACAGAGGTCAGCGAACGCGGTGAAATCGAAATCACTTCATCAATTTTGATGTTTGCCAAACAAAAACCATTTTACACGCAGCGGTTGAGCGGTTTCTGGCTTTCAAATGGATACCCCTGGGAACTGTTATCAACCCAGGAATTTTTTATGAAGCAAATGACTGAAAGCGATATCCTCGGTGTCGTCGAGCAGAATGTCCAATTAAAAGGCGCGGTTAAAATCGGTAAAAACTCGGTCATAAAATCCGGTAGCTACATTGAGGGGCCGGTGTTCATCGGCGAAAACTGCTCTGTCGGTCCCAACTCTTTCCTGCGTGGCTGTTCAGCAATCGGCGACTATTCGGTAATTGGACACAATGTGGAAATTAAAAACTCGATCATAATGAATCACAGCAAGATCTGCCACCTGAGCTATGTCGGGGACTCGGTCATTGGCGAGAACGTCAATCTGGGAGCCGGTTTTATCACTGCTAATTTGCGACACGATCAGCAGCAGGTTCGCTCGATGGTTAAAGGAAAACTGGTGGACACCGGTTTGAAGAAATTCGGAACCGTTATCGCTGACGGTGTCAAAACCGGAATCAACAACTCGATCTATCCGGGAAGAAAAATCTGGCCTGGCAAACAAACCCGGGTCGCTGAAATTATAAAACACGATATCACGGATTGATTCAATCGCATCAGTCCCTGCAAGAGATTTGCACATCTCAACCAAAGTAGCTGAGAAAACAACGATTCGAATACTGACTGTTATTATAAGATAGACTAATTTGTGTCCGTCCGAAAAATACCTTAATTCGCCCTTTACTGTCGTTGCGAGCGACCCCGTTCCTGCGGGAAAGCGAAGCAATCTCTTTATTATCATGAGATTGCTTCTCCCGCTGAAGCGGGATCGCAATGACAGGGTAAGAAGCTATTTTAGGACAGGCACTAATTTGCTTTGCTAAATTTTTAAAAGACATAATCCTCCCGCTTCTCCTGATCGAAATAGCAGCGGGATATTCACAATTAAATTTTAAGGATGGATCAAATGGGAAAAGGTGACCAAAGATCACGACGGGGCAAAATTTTTCGGGGAACTACCGGCAAATCACGTCCCAAAAAGCGTAACAAAAAAAGCAGCAAATAATTTCAGCTTGTTTTTGAACCGTTAAAACTATTTCTCGAATTACCGCTGACCATCAGCAACAAGACGCCGCTAAATGCTGAACTGATACTGGTGGTAGCATTTTATTAATTCCGATTTCACCGCTAAAAAGAAACGAGACACAGAATGAAATTAGACGGAGAATGGAAGGTAAAAGATTTTTCCATCGGAGAGGGCACTTTAAAAAAAGTATATCAGTCTGATTTCAAGCTTGATGATTTCATCCCGATTCAAATACCGGGCACGGTCCGGCAGGCGCTGTTAAAGGCAGGAAAAATTCCGGATCCCTATTTCGGGTACAACAACGAGCAAGCTCTCTGGGTGGAACAGCGTGAATGGTGGTTGGTACGCGAGTTCATCGTATCACCGGAAATTCAGGATAAATTGACAGATTTGATTTTTGAAGGGACCGTGTTTCAAGGCGAGGCCTGGCTCAATGCAAATTTTATCGGTAACTTGGAAGGGATGTTCAATCCCCGGTCATTTCCGGTTTCGGCGCTGCTCAAATTTAACACAGCAAATCGTCTTGCGGTTCGTTTAGAGGCGCCTGAGGATGCCCGACGAATTAAAAAATTGAACGGTCTCAGTTTTGATTGCGATCGCGACCAACTTTATTCCATAGCCCAGTGTTTGTTCGGTTGGGACTGGGCGCCGCATACCGTCCCCATCGGCATCTGGCGTCCGGTGCGATTGCGTTCAACGGGCATGGTACGCATTGCAAATCCAGTAGTTCGCTCTACAATTCTAAATCAGGGACTGGCGGAATTGGACATCAGTTGCGAACTGGTCAATCTGTCAAATTCTGCTCAGAAAATTCAACTGGACAGCATCATACGCGGGAAAAATTTTAAGAAAGAAGATATTTATTTTCAGCGTGTCGTTTCTTTGGCTGCCGGCGAAACAAAAAAAGTCCGCTGGCAACAAAAAATATCGCAGCCAGAACTCTGGTGGCCTAACGCAATGGGGGAGCAGCATCTTTATGAGCTTCAACTGGAAGCGAAAGTGGGGCAAAGCGCCTCTGACCGGCTGAGCTCAAGTTTCGGCATCCGTGAAATCAAATTGGTGGAAAACGAAAACAGTCGTCGGTTCATTGAGTCGATGAAAGCACAAACCGGCAGCGTTTACCATCTGGGTAAAGCGATTGGTGCTTATCCCTGGACATTTCAGGTAAACGGACAAAAAATGTTCGCTAAAGGCGCAAATTGGATTCCGGCTGATCATCTGCTTCGATTGACGCCGCAACGCTACCGCCGGCTGCTGCAATTAGCAAAAGACGCCAATTTCAACCTGCTTCGTATCTGGGGCGGCGGTCTCTATGAGACCGACGATTTTTATCAGCTTTGCGACGAGCTGGGCATTTTGACGTGGCAGGAATTCTTAAGCAATAAAAATTTTTCCAAAATTAATCGCGTCAATTTCCTCGAAGGTGTAAGGGCAACAATTTTGCGGATTCGCAATCACCCCAGCCTTTCGCTTTATTGCGGTGGCAATGAATTTGACCCCGACGATCATGGCAGCAAACAGATCATTGATGAACTGGAAAAAATGATCCGGGAGTTGGACCCGGACAAAGAATTTCACCGGGCTTCACCTTACATGGGAGACGACCACTACTGGGGCGTCTGGCACGGCAAGGAACCCTATACTCGCTACCGCATCGTGAGACCATTCCGCAGCGAAGCCGGCGTTAACACATTTCCTGTTATTGAAAATTATCGCAAATTTACTCCGGCGGAAAAACTATGGCCGCCGGATGAGGTATTCATCGAATATCATGGCGAAAACCGCGGCAAATATGTGCATCTGGACAAATTGAATCGCTACGCTGATGAATTTGGGGATTCGGCTTCGATTGAGGAATTCATCCGCAAAAGCCAGCTCTATCAGGCGCTCGCCAATGCGTTTAATATGGAATTTTGCCGCGCCCATAAATTTGAGAACAGCGGCTTGTTGTTCTGGCAGTACAATGATAGCTGGCCCTGCATTTCCTGGTCGATAGTGGACTGGTACGGAACGCCAAAGCCTGCCTATTATTGGATCAAACGGGCTTGCCAGGGTTTACATCTTTGTTTTGATTTTGAAAAATATTTATGGCAGGTTGGTGAACAATTCAGAGCACTACTCTGGCTGCTCAACGACAATCTATCGCCCGCTCGCGATTTGCATTACAAAAGCTTGTTGCTGGATATCAACGGAAATATTATTATCAGCCGCAGCGGTGATTGTCGAATTGAGGCTAATTTTTCTGAAATAATTGATGAGCTCAACTGGCGAATCGCTGAGGAAATGTCTGGGCGAACCTTTTTTATTGCGACTCGGCTGAAAAATGTTCACGGTGATGACCTGTCGGGAACTATCTATCCAATTGCAGTAACAAAATCCCCTGTGGATCCGGATGATCACAATAGTTACCACGCTATCTTTTCTGAATTGAACCGCATGGCTCAAGCCTCCGTTGATGCGGTTGTTTGCTCAGATCAAATTCAGCTCACAGCGGAAGGTGTGGCTTCTGCTATTGTCAGACTGTTCAACAATTCTGCACAATTAGCGTTTTTTATTCGACTGCGTTTTGAGCAGGAGTTTGATGTTTTTTTTGCGGATTATTCCGACAACTATTTTTCGCTGCTACCCGGAGAAATGCGGGAGATTGAGATCACACTCCGACAACGACATTCGCTTCCTTCAAAAGCTCCGCTGACATTAATTATTGATGGTTGGAATTGCGCTCCACAACGGCTTGCCCTTGAGATCCGCTGATATCTTTTTCATTGGCGGCTATTTAATTTTGATTAGCTTGAGCGAAAATCCGTGCTCTGACTAAATCTTTCAAATGGTTCAGCCGGCTGTCAGACTATTGCCATTCCCAAAACAACATCAGTAAATGCGCGGCCGACCAGCTAAAATGATTGGCATAAAGCCCTTGCCCGGTGTCAGCCGCATAATTTTCTCGAATCGGCTGATCCGAATTTTTCAGTCCCTGCAGCCGGTCAAATAGCTGTTTTGTAAACCGATCAGCGTCACTATCAAATCCGTAAACACGCAGCCCGCTAACCGCAAAATACGCCTGATCCAGCCATACAGGACCACGCCAGTAGTTATTTGAGAGCTGGGGAGCATCGCGCGCCAAAGTGGGAAACGGAACAAAGGTTGCAAATTTTGAAGCATCGATTAAAATTTCGCGCACTGATGCGGCTTGTTGAGCTGAAGCCACGCCTGCCCACAGCGGAATCCAACCCTCGGGACCTTGAATGAGAACCGGTTCTTTTGTCTGCAAATTAATGTCGTAAAAATAGCCAGTCGATTCATCGAACATCAGTTTTTGAATCTTAATTTGCAGCTCCTCGGCTTCCCGCAGCAGCTCCCCTGCTTCCTCATTTTTTTGAAGCACCGATGCTATTTTTGCCAAATATTTTTTTTCTGCACATAAAAAGCTGTTCAGGTCCACCGACTCCTGATCCATGGAATAGGCGCCGGCATGGTTTTTCAGCATATTGGCATGGTCAAACCGCGCCGCATTATCCATTCCGCTCTCCCAGGCTGCTGCCTCTATGCTGCCATCGGTGGAACCGTATTCGCATAATCCGTTGCCGTCATGATCCCGATGCGAGTACCACCACGCGTGGTAGCGTTTCAACTGCGGGAATATTTCCTTTAAAAAAACAGTGTCGCGATCTGCCTGGAAAACTTTCCAAACCGCCCACGCAGCCAGCGGTGGTTTGGTATTGCGCCAATTATTGTCGGCAGCCTCAGCAAAAATACAATCCGCGACCATGCCGGATTCGTCCTGATAATCGAACATCGCACGAATTTGGTCTTTGGCTAGCTCCGGCGCGAATTGCGCCAGCGCCGCCGCATGTTTCCAGGAATCCCACGCCCAAAAACCGAAAAAATACCGCGCAGCCGACGAAGGGAACAATCCCCCATGTCTCAGTCCGCGATAAGGCTTGCGCCAGTTATTGACAAGCGTCAGCATCGACTTTACCGCGACCGAGCGATAATCACTGCGCTGATGTTTGAAACTCGTCGTTTGAAAAATTTGCTGTAAAAAATGATTCCAACGGTGAACATTCCGTTCGAACGCCTGATTGGGTTGGCGCAGTAACTCTCGGATACTGTCAATTTCACTGAACAGATCCGTACCTTCGACGATGTGGGTGACCACGAAATAATTAAACAGCGACAGGTTCACCGGCAGATTGACCGGGGCTTTGCGAACTTGATAACGATTGGATTTAAGCTCATAATCGGTTGTAATAGATGAACGCGCGATCGGATGCAGATAAAATCTCTCCTCATCAGCCAAATCCAGCCGCAACCGATCATGCTCAAGCGTGAATTGCAAATCATTGGCAAACACGCTGCCCTGCCACTGCGGTATCACTGAAATAACATCAGCGGAAATATTTTTCATCACAGCGCGGATCAGAGCCGTATTGCCGGTAACGTACCACAGGTCTAACTGCAATTCCAATTTTTCGGTCTGAAAATACTGATGCAACCGCCCCGGATAAAAAACGATTTTCTTGTTGCGGGCGCCTTTGAAATCGATTTCTGTGAGATCATCAGCATTGAGCAGTTTAAATTGAACCAGCGCCAGGCTGAGCCACTTTCCCTCGGTAAATCGAAACGGACCCGGAAAACCGCCGAAATATGTACCGGCGCTATCCGGAGGCAGAGCGAATCCAAACCAGGCGCCGCGGTCAGCAAAACAGAACGCTTCCCCATCCGATGGCTGATCGGGTATATTTTTAATGTTTAAAAGGTCAGGAAAATCCTCAACAAAATCAACACTTTCTTTCGGTGCACAATTCGCAAACAACAGAATCGCGCAAAACCAGATACCAAAAATGTCAGCAATCTTTTTGTGGCGCCGGGATAAAATCGTCATCTTGTTACCCTGTCTTTTGATGAAAAAATGTTTTTCAAATAACCCTTTTACGTTGCTTTATACTTTTAACGGTGTTGAGTGAACTCTTACGAATAATTTGCGGTATTTTTTCCGAAACCATAACATATTAGTTGTCCCAACAAAGATTGTTTCAATTTCAAAAATGGAGACCATCTGAAAAATACTTATTTATTCTTTTCCATCCATCCGATAATCCCTGGCAAAATAAGCACTGTCGTTAAAAAACAGCCCGCCACGCCGACAAACAGCGCTGCACCCAAATGACCGAATCCGCGCCAAATGGAGAAGATCAACGAACCGAATGCCAGCATCGTGGTTAGTGAAGTTAATAAAATGGCTTTGCCGGTGCTGGCGAAAATAGTTCGAACTTTTCCTTTGCCTTCGTGCAGCCAGCGATGAACAATGTGCACACCATCATCAATCCCAATGCCGATGATCATGGGCAGTCCCATCACATTCATCACGGTAAACTGTTGTCCGGTCAGATACATCAAGCCCACCATCCAAAACACACCAATCCCCAGCGGAACCATTGCCATAAGCGCATATTTCGGTTTCCCGAAGTCGAGCCACAACAGACCAAACACAATGACCAATGTAAAAAAAATCGCATTGCGTCCTTCGCGACCGATGATGTCGATTAGCGCGCGAAAAACCGGGGGCATGCCTGTCACTTTGTCGCTTACGCTTTCGATGTCATCAACAAATCGACGAAAGAAATCGCTGTCAGTCCAGAGCGATCCGGCCGGATAAACGGTCACCAAAAATTTATTCCGACTTTGGTTGCAGTAACGATCAATAATGGATTCCGGTAACTCATTTAAATCAATGGGATCCGTAGTGCACATTTGCATTACCGATTTTTTAAAGTATGGTGAAACGCCTTTCTGAAAATGTGAGAATCCCTGGATTTGTTGATTAATTGAAGAATTATTTAAAATATTCAGCAACTGTTTGATTAAATTTTTCGAATCCGAATTGGTTGGCGAACCGATAATTTGTTTGCATTTGTCATCCACCCTGTCCTGTCCGCCGATATAAGCCATGTCCTGCATTTCCATGATGTTCATTTCCAGGCGCTCGATCTCCTGTTTAATTTTTAGTAATTCATTTGCAGATACTCTGGATCTGACGGAAGCGAACTTCATGGCTTTTTTAATGTCCCGGATGTGGGGTATTCGTTTTTTCTGCTTGAGATCGGAAGGAAGATACAGCGAAATATCTTCGGTGCGTGCCACTGTTCCTAAATTACGATAGTCTTCGGCCAATGTCCGCGACTCTTCCACACTATCACCAATCACCAGCGCGTAATTCATGTCCAGATCAAATTTATCGATAATAGTATCCTGCAATTCAATCGAGGTAAGTCCCTTGGGTTCGATATTTAAATAATTTTGGTCAAAAGTGATATTGGTGGCTGACCAAATCATCAGTATAGTTACAATCGCCACTGCTGTCAGCGAAAATAAATAATGTTTGCTCAACGATTCACATGTCTTCCCTAAAAAATTAAAAGAGAGATCACGTGTTTTTTGATATGCTTCTCCTTTTCCTTTCGATCTGATCCATACAGTGAATTTTTCCCACAGTGTGAGTATCGTTGGAAGTAGTAACATCGTTGTTAATAATATCGCTAACAATCCAAGTCCAGTGACAATCCCCATTTCTTTCATGCCCCGGGAACTGCTGATCATCATCGTTAAGAAAGCCAGTGCGGTCGTCAAAGCGCCGGTGACAACGCCTTTGCCACTCTTCATAAATGTCTTTTCCATAGCAACACCGATACTGTCGCCGGCAGCCCGCCATTCTTTGAATCCGGAAATAATGTGTATTGAAAAATCAATCCCGAGTCCCAGCAAAATAACTGCCATCATTTGTGTCATAATATTGAGTTGTCCGACCACCGCGGCTGCAATACCAATCGCCCAGATAATACCGATGAGCAAATTAAAAATAGCAAAAAGCGGCGCGAACCACATTCGCAATGAAATGATCAGTAGAGCCAAAATGGCAATGATTGCAATCAGCGTGGTGTAACCCAGACTTCTTTGGGAATAAACCATCTCATCATGTCCGATAGGCACGAAACCGGTCAAACCGGCTTTCAAATCAGGGTATTTTTTCAACTGTTCATCCAAAATCGATTGAACAGCCTCTGTTCCGCTAACCAGCAAATCAGTATCAAACATGGTAAAATTAGGAATTGCATTCATTACCAACGCTTTTTCGTCATAGGATAAGAAATAGGGCTCACCGATTAAAAGCTTATCAACCAATGTTTTTGCTTCTGACTCGGTGACTTTTTTATTTTGACCATATTTTTCAAGTACTTTGACCAATCTCTGGATACCGTCGAGAAACATCACTGCCTGATCTTCCTTTTCCCGTGTTGAGATGGACTCAGACTGCCCGATATATTCTTTCTCCATAGAATTGTTGAGATTGGTTAAAAAACCGGAAAGATTCGGATCAGTGAACGCATCTTTTAGATTTCTCAAATCGTTTTCTTTCATCAACATCAAACCGTGATTTTTCAAAAAATCGACTTCGGTTTTGTAGTCCACACGTTTAATAATAGGTCTGTTTTGCTTGGCTTTCAGTGATGCAATTTCCGCGAGTAGTTTTTCTATGTCATCCTGTTTTGAGTCTTTGTCTTTTAGCTCATGAATTTTCTCATTCAACTCCGACACTTTTTGATCGATTTTGCTGTTTTGACTCGTATCAACCGCTGTCAGTAATTTTGGTGCCAACTCATCGGCAAATTGCTTCATCCGGGATTCTTCACCCTGAACCACCACAATAATACTGGTAGCGGACACAAACTTTTCAATAATTTGATTAAACTGAATCGTTCGTCTGTCATCGGAAGGCAGCAAATCTGACCAACGCATCGTCACACTCAGTCGCTCTGAAAGACCAATAAAGATTATTGTCAGTACGAAAACAATCAGCAACATTCGCCAAGGATGATTAGTGTGTAGAGCAGCCAGTTTCTTTAATAGTTTTTCTCGCAATTTTTTAAGTCCCCGTTTGTATGTTGGATTTGTGATTAAATTGGTCTATTTTTTCGATTATTTTTTCTTTGTGTGCTTTGGATTTTCATTATCAAAATATTTGGGATCAAAACCACTGATTTTATGGCAGGCATTTTAGAAGGTAGTGTATCAGAAGTAATTTTTTCACTACAAAGGACACTGGGCATGCACAGTGATTACAGAGAATAATTTAAGAACTTTTTTCCCTTTGTGAAACCCTGTTGAGTTTTGTGATTTTATTCAATGCCTGACTTTTGATACAACCCCAATTTAAAAATAAATCTGAATAGTTACTCCATTTTTAAAAATAAACACGAGCTCTGGCGATCCCGCCATTGCCCAAATTTTTGGTATAAGCAGCGCCTTCTTTTCCGAAATAAATATTACCAAAAAAGTTCAAATCAACATTTTGAAATATATTATAACTTACCATTGGAATGACACCAAAACTCTGGTCCGAAATACTATAAATTGATGAACAACTGATATCGATAAGATCTGTCAATGGATGCTGAACTAAAAAATAGATTTGGTCGCGGGTAATGGTTTTTGTTTCCGCGTTCAGTAGGTGTATCCAATCGTTGAAGCTGTAATTTTCTTGATTATCATCCGCAAAAGTGTTTCGGTAAAATTCGCACATGATATAGGTTTGGAAATCGAAAGTGTAATCCATTCCCAAAACAATCTCGTAATACTCGTCTTTAATTTCCATTGGATTTGGGGGTGTTGACGTTGGCAGCAATTGATTGTAAAAATTTTGCAGTTCTGATTGATAATCAAAAATTACATCGCTATCAATTTTAATGTTATTATAAGTAAATTCTCCTCTGACGCCAAGTCCAAAAAGCTCGCCGACGAAATCTCCTCCAAAAACCCTTCGCTTTGTGCTCAGTTGGTAAAAATCCATTGCCATAAGATCAAAAAGCCGAGCATCGGTAAATTTCCACTGTTTTTGAATGGCTAACACTGAAAAATCAAATGGCGAAACATGGGTCTTAAATTTTACGAGCAGGTCAGAATATTTCCAGTCATCGGTTGGCGCATAAATCGCAGTGATTCCGGAGTAACTACCAATCGGAATATCCAGCCGGATTGCGTTGTGTCCGGGTTGCTCATAAGTCGGATCCACAACGTCTTTTTGGTTGAACACGTCGGTTGGATTCCAGACATAGCCGGTTCCCATAGATAATTGTTGTTTTCCAATTGTTAAATCCGCCCATTTGAATGAAAGCCTCACAAAAGCATTGTCCAAAAACTGGCGGTCATTGAAAAGCAAAACGTATGGATTGATGTTGAATCCCAGTAAAGTTAAATTCGGAATTTCCCGAACAGTTTTTTCGGGGAGAAAATTTAAAATGTCCCATTTGGTTTTACCGTGATAAGTAATATAATTGAAATTCGCCCGGAAAAAGACATGATCTGATGCATCCAATTCTAGGTCGACGCGCAATTTGTTCGAAGCGAGTTGGTAAAAATCATTTTCTATTTTCGCAGCCATGAGTTGCGGCTCATAATACCCAAAAAATTCAAGCTGTTGAGCGAAAACCAAAATTGGGAACAACATAAGTTTAATTAACAAAAGAACATATTTCATTTTCTCAACCTTCTTTCCGTGAATAAATCTTCGTCAATTTTTACGTTGTATTTTATGTCAAGAAATTCCATGCTGGTTTGGGTATTGTTTTGCTTGTTATACATGATTATTTTCATGCCGGTTGGAATTCCATCGACATTTTGAATATCATATTGAACAAGCCGTTTAACCCGGCTCTCCGGATCGTCTTCATCATAATAATCAATGACAATCGGCACATAGTTTTTTTTGATCACCCAGATTATCAGTCGGGAGTAACTGCTGTTCACACCATCTTTTCGTTTTAATTCAAGTTCATAGCAATCATAATTTTCTATTTCCTCTTCACCGAGCAATTTCGCATCAAAATCAGTGATGAACGCATTGCCGCTACCCATATCTTCATAACTGAAATCACTGCCCTGCATTTTTTGTTTTTTGGCATGAGTTGCTAATTTTCTGACCCGATTGGTACGGGGAAAAAATGCCCAGATGTCGTCAGCGTTATTGAGCATCAATATTGCCTGATCTTTGGCGCGTCTGGGTTTGGTGTAGCGGATCAAAATTTTCTCGCCGCCATTTTTACTCCAGGATTCATATTCGAAAGTTCGCTGCTGTCCTGATGTTGTTTCGATATTCATTTTAACCACAGCATACGATGATTTCTGATTCATCAGCTCATTGACTTTAGCGATAATTTCATCGCCGGTAACTGTTTGTCCAAAAACTAATGAAGGGAAAATAACGACTATCGAACCGATAATTTTAAAAATATTTTTCATATTAACCTCGTTAAAATCTATGATTGCTATCGGTTAAAGTTTACTTTTGGCTTTTTAAATACAGATGCAATCACTTTTGATTTGAAATCAAGTTTGACAGACCAATCGGTCAAAAACCGACTACAAAATTTACTCAGAACAAATGCCTAACAAAAGTTCATCGAGCGATGATACAACTGATCAATTTGAGTGTTGGGAGTTGTTATTAATGGATAAAAAAAATACCAAAGCCCCGATGATAATGACTTCGCGCCAGTCAGGCTTTGCGCGATTAAATCTTTATAAATATTTTCTTCGAATATAAAATCCACATCAACCCCAAAAAAATCAGATTAAACAAGATGGGATAAAGCAAAGATCCGAAATAATCACCTGCCCATGATTGAAATATATTTTGGTAAAGCCAGCTTTTCAATGCTATCGACGAGCCATCCGCCGATTGCCATTTGATGTAGATCGTTGCTTTGGCGACTAACCCTGACAGCGTATACACCACAATCGCATTGCTGCCGAACACCACGAACGGCTTGGTCCAACCGGTGAATCCTTTAACATCAATCAGCCAATAGCACATGGCGAGAAAAACCGTTGCCATTCCCGACATAAAAACAGCATAGCTGGAAGTCCATAAATTTTTATTAATCGGCAGCCAGATATCCATAATTATGCCGGCTACCAATCCGATGTTACCAGCTACAAATAAACCGGCTACCTTTTCGTATTGATCGCGGGGAGTTCGAATCCAATCTCCGACGAACACACCGAACATCACGGTGGCAATTGCCGGAATTGTGCTAAAAATTCCTTCAGGGTCAAACCCGGGTGCAGGCGCGCCGCTCCAGGTATGTCCCGCCAACAATTTGTTGTCAATGTACCAGGCAAGGTTTCCCATGGGTTCAAGCACACCAGCGCCATAACCGGGCACTGGCACCGTCTTGATTAAAATCCAGTAAACTGCCAATAGAATCGCTGTCCAACCGTACTGGTATTTTTTATTGGCTTGCAGCACGATTAAAGAAGCGAAGAAATAGCAAACAGCGATCCTCTGTAGCACGCCGGGAATCCGCATGTTGGCAAAATCAAATCTGGGGAACAGGCTCAATAAAAGTCCCAGCGCGAAAATAATTAGGGTTCGTCGAAGGACCTTGGTAAATAAATTGCTGAACACATCCCCGGCTTCCAATCTCCGGCTGAACGAAAGTGACATTGCCACGCCAACGATAAATAAAAAAAATGGAAACACCAGATCCGTGGGCGTCCAGCCGTGCCACTCCGCATGCAGCAGTGGAGGGTAAACATATTTCCAACTTCCGGGATTGTTCACCAGGATCATCAACGCGATGGTAAAACCGCGAAACATATCCAGCGAGATTAAACGATTGGGTTGATTCACAGACCTTCCTCCGATTTTTCAGTCGGGTGCAGTTACACCGGCGCCCGCTGGGGATTCAATTTAATTTACAGATAAATTTGATTTTACAGTTGTTTATGCGATCACTCCGGTAGATATTATTTTCCGAATAATCTGTCAAAGCTTACAATAAAAATTGCTACAGCAGCGAGCACTTTCAAAACACGATTGTCTCCAACAGTATCGCCAGCAGAATTCCCGCTGCAACAGCCGAACCAATGACACCAGCCACATTGGGCCCCATGGCATGCATTAACAGAAAATTGGAAGAATCTTCTTTGCTGCCGACCATTTGAACCACCCGGGCAGAGTCGGGTACTGCCGAGACACCAGCGGCGCCGATCAACGGATTGATTTTATTATCTCCTTTTAAAAACAGATTCATGCCCTTAGCAAACATCACACCACTGGCAGTGGCAATCATAAACGATATCGCGCCGAGCACAAAAATGAGAATCGATTGCGGCTTTAAAAAAGTTGTCGCCTGGGTGCTGGCGCCAACAGTGAGCCCCAGCAATATTGTCACAATATCAATCAACGCATTTCGCGCTGTGTTGCCGAGTCGGTCAGTGACGCCACTCTCTTTCAATAAATTTCCAAAAAAGAGCATGCCCAACAGCGGAATAGACCCCGGAGAAATAAACGCAGTAATAATAAACGCAAAGATTGGAAATAATCTTTTTTCAGTCTTGGAAACCTGCCGCGACGGTTTCATCCTGATCAACCGTTCTTTTTTACTGGTTAATAGCTTCATAATCGGCGGCTGAATTACCGGAACCAGCGCCATATAAGAATAAGCCGCAATAGCGATTGCGCCAATTAGCTCCGGCGCTAATTTTGAAGCGATAAAAATGGCAGTTGGACCGTCTGCCCCTCCGATAATGCCAATGGCGCCAGCTTCCTGCGGCGTAAAGCCGAGTACCAGCGCGCCCATCAATGTCAGAAAAATCCCCACCTGAGCCGCCGCGCCCAGCAGTAGCAGTTTCGGATTTGACAACAACGCAGAAAAATCGGTCATAGCGCCGATTCCCAAAAATATCAGCGGGGGATAAATACCCTTGAGAACGCCAAAATAGAGGTAATTCATTACACTACCCGGTTCGTAAATGCCCAACTGAAGTCCGACATTTTCCAAAAAGGGGATATTGCCAATTAGGATACCAAATCCGATCGGGACCAGCAGCAGCGGCTCATAATCTTTTTTAATGGCAAGGTAAATAAACAGCAATCCGATGAAAATCATTATTATATGAGCCACTGTAACGTTATAAAATCCGGTAAAATGAATAAATCGAAAAAAGCCCTCCATATCAACCTCCGATCTCCAGCAAGACCGCACCCTCAAGAACCGAATCGCCGGGTTTCACTCTAACAGCCGTCACCTTCCCCTGTCGATTGGATTGAATGTTGTTTTCCATTTTCATCGCTTCCATCTTAACGATAGTCTGTCCCATCGACACCTCATCACCTTCTTTTACCATGAGTTCTAAAATCAAACCGGGCAGCGGCGCTTTAATCATACCTGAAGTTGCCACGCGTTCTGTCGCAATTGTTTTTGAAGGACCCTGATCGGTTTCGTGCACCGGATGGGAACGCATCAGTTGCGGTGTTTTTCGCTGCCGGTGTTCCAGCAAAATGTCAACCTGGTATTCTGTTCCGTTGACTTCCACAACCGCTGAATCATCAGTCAATCGTTTGATATTGACTTCGTAAGGGTTGCCGTTGATCTTATATTTATATATTTTCATCGGTTTTTTTCCTCAACCTGAAAATTTTTAATGACAAGGATTACAATTTAAGCTTCTATTCCATCTCAGGGCTGACTCGCTTATAATCTGACGCCACGCCTCAGTTGATGAATTTTGCTTGACCAGGGCGAATAGGGACGAGTAATTCGCTGAAATGTGATTATTGTTTCCTCTAAATCATGAAATTCTTCGCGGCTCTGATGAATCGCCAATGAAATAGCCGTTACCACTTCACCGGTCAATTGGTGATGAGTCGTTTTTGTTACAGCGCCCGGTTTGATTGCTTGGTCCTGTGATTTTCGTTCTGAATAATTCAGAAAGAAAATAAACAGCTTCATTAACACCATCAAAATCATCAATCCGGAAAATACTACACTGATCCCCACAATCCCGATGGACAGCCCCTGTTTTATCAGACTCGCGCGTTCAACATCGAGCAGCGACAGTGCATTCATAATAAAAAGTATCATTGCAAAATTTAATAACATGTGCACCAAACCTCCTCACTGTTTAAAGCGGGATATTCCCATGTTTTTTTGGTGGATTGGTATCCCGTTTGGTGGACAGGCTTTCCAGGGCGCGAATAATTCTAAATCGTGAATTTCTTGGTTCGATGACATCATCGATAAATCCGTACTGCGCGGCAACGTAAGGATTGGCAAACTTATTGCGATACTCAGTTTCGCGCTGTTTGATAAATTCATCCGGGTTTTCTGCTGCTTTTGCCTCGCTGCCGTAAATGATTTCGATTGCGCCTCGTGGTCCCATCACCGCAATTTCAGCGGTGGGCCAGGCATAGTTGAAATCACCGCGCAGATGTTTTGAACTCATCACGTCGTAAGCTCCACCATAGGCTTTTCTGGTGATAATGGTTATCTTGGGTACGGTCGCCTCTGCATACGCATAAAGCAATTTAGCGCCGTGGGAAATAATGGCGCCAAATTCCTGGGCAGTACCCGGCAAAAATCCGGGCACATCCACAAAAGTTACTATCGGAATATTAAATGCATCACAAAATCGAACAAAACGAGCTGCTTTTCGTGAGGCGCTGATATCGAGTACGCCGGCAAGATAATTGGGTTGATTGGCAACAATCCCCGCCGATCTGCCATTAAAGCGCGCAAATCCCACAATGATATTCGGCGAAAACAACCTTTGAACCTCTAAAAATTCTCCGTTATCGACGACGCCATGAATAATATCTTTCATGTCATAGGGCTTGGAAGGACTGTCCGGGATAATATAATTCAACGAATCTTCCAGTCGTTCGCTGGGATCGTTGCAGGCGACCATCGGGGGATCTTCCAGGTTGTTTTGCGGCAAATAGCTGATTAGTTTTCGGATCAAACTGATGCCCTCTTTTTCATCATCAACTGCAAAATGGGACACTCCCGACACCTGATTGTGCACCATAGCGCCGCCCAGTTCTTCAGTCGTCACGTCTTCATTGGTAACGGTTTTCACAACCTTGGGACCGGTTACGAACATGTAGCTGGTATTTTTTGACATGATAACAAAATCAGTAATCGCCGGAGAATATACCGCGCCGCCAGCGCAAGGTCCGAAAACTCCTGAAATTTGCGGGACCACCCCTGAGAGCATGACGTTGCGCAGGAAAATATCCGCATAGCCGGCAAGGCTCAACACGCCTTCTTGAATTCTGGCGCCACCGCTATCATTCAGTCCGATCAGCGGTGCGCCATTTTTGGCTGCCATGTCCATGACTTTACAAATTTTTTTGGCAAAAGTCTCTGAAAGCGAACCCCCGAAAACAGTAAAATCCTGAGAAAAAACGTAAACCAATCGCCCATCAATCGTACCATAACCAGTCACCACACCATCCGATGGATAGCTCAGCCTTTCCAGTCCAAATTCTTTACAACGATGAGTCACGAACATGTCAAACTCTTCAAAGCTCCCATCATCCAGCAAAAGATCGATGCGTTCTCGAGCGGTAAATTTACCTTTCTCGTGCTGCTTATCAATCCGTTTTTGACCGCCGCCCAGTTTTGCCTGTTCTCTTTTTTTTAATAATTCTAATAATTTTTCTTCGATCGAATCCATAATCTACCTCTATAGCCTGTTAGCTGATGTCAGTGGATAATTTTAACCGTTCGACTTCAGCATTAAAATAAAACTGGGAATTCTTTGATATTGATTTATTCTGATTCACAAATCTCTGTCAGCACTCCGAAAGTCGATTTGGGGTGTACAAATGCAATTTGATGTCCGCCGGCGCCAATTCTGGGTTCCCGATCAATAAGCTGAACCTGATGCCCTTCAAGATGGGACACCATCGATTTCACATCAGAGACCAAGTAAGCAATGTGATGAATCCCCTCTCCCTTTTTCTCTATGAAGCGGGCGATCGGGCTTTCTGAACTGGTCGGTTGCAGCAGCTCAATTCGGACCTCACCCACCGGAAACATTGCCACGCGGACTTTTTGATCCGTTACTTCTTCAATCTCCTGGCAGCTCAATCCCAAAATATCAGAATAGAATTTGATCTGTTCGTCCAAATTTCTCACTGCGATTCCGATATGATCAATTTTTCGAATCATTTGACCTCTCCGACTTAAATAAAAATGTGACAGGATCAACAGGCTAATCAAATGCTAACGTTTTTTCAGTATTACGGAACGACCATGACGCCCTTCAGCTTCGTTCCCGAAACTTAGCTCAACAAGCGTTCCCGTTGACAATTATTGTCCGATCCTGGTTCATCGAAATTCAGCATTGATGCACTGGTATCATAATTTCGCATCATTAAAACCATTTCCAGCGCAACTATTCCTGATCATACCCATTGATTACACATAGAACCCTTGTTGATCCTGTCAATTTATTATGAACAAAATCTTTCTCATCAACAATACACGCGCTATCGCCGAGCGGAACATTAGCTCCTCTTTCGCTTCAGATTTTTTCTGATAAACTCCACCACCTGCTGCAGCGATGTGCCCGGTGTAAAAATGGCTGCAATTCCGATCTGGTTCAACTTGGGAATATCTTCTTCAGGTATCACACCTCCCGCCACAATCAGCACATCATCGACGCCGTGTTCCCGAAGTTGCTCAACAATTTTCGGTAGTAAATGGTTGTGGGCGCCAGAAAGGATGCTCACCCCAAGAACGTCAGCATCCTCCTGGATAACAGTATTGACGATAGCCTCCGGGGTTTGACGAATACCGGTGTAAATCACTTCCATGCCGGCGTCCCTCAATGCCTGGGCAATCGCTTTTGCCCCCCGGTCGTGTCCATCTAATCCCGGTTTAGCGATCACTACTCTGATTTTATCGATCATTTTATCTATAACTCCATAAACTGACGACTATTCCCTGAACACCCTTCAAAGAGGAGGTTCGCTACAATTCCCGCTGCCGGTCATTGCTGCTATTGCTAAATTACGATTGTCTCTTTATACTCACCAAAAACCTGCCGCATTACACCGCAAATTTCACCAAGCGTCACATAAGCTTTGACAGCGCTGATGATCGCGGGCATGATATTATCCCGGCTTTCAGCAACTTTTTTCAATTCTGCCAACCGCTGTTGAACCAATTGATTGTCGCGCGTCTGCTTTAATTGTTTCAATTTTTTGATCTGCCGCTCCTGGACAGCGAGATCGATTTTCAATAAATCCGGTTTGGTGTCATTTTCAGTTTTAAACTTGTTCACACCGACGATATGCCGCTGTTCGTTTTCAATATCCGAAAGATATTGGTAGGACGATTTTTGTATCTCTTTTTGAATAAATCCCCGTTCGATGGCATTGACCACGCCGCCCATCTGATCAATTTTTTCGATATAGTTTAAGGCGTCAGCTTCCAGTTGATTGGTTTTCGTTTCGACATAGTAGGATCCTGCCAGCGGATCAACGCTATCAGCGACGCCCGATTCACAAGCAACTATTTGCTGCGTCCTCAAAGCAATTCGAACAGACTCCTCAGTCGGTAAAGCCAACGCTTCATCAAAACTATTGGTATGCAGGCTCTGTGTTCCGCCGAGAACAGCAGCCAGGGTTTGAATTGCAACCCGGACAATATTGTTCATCGGCTGTTGCGCCGTAAGCGTTGAACCAGCGGTTTGAGTGTGAAAACGAAGCATCATGGCTTTGGGATTGGTGACCCCGAATCGATTTTTCATAATTTTTGCCCACAACCGGCGGGCAGCTCTGAACTTGGCGACTTCCTCGAGCAAGTCATTGTGAGCATTGAAAAAAAATGATAATCTAGCACCGAATTCGTCTGCATTAAGTCCCGCGTCGATTGCTGCCCGGACATAGGCAATACCATTCGCCAGTGTAAATCCCACTTCCTGCGCCGCGGATGCGCCAGCTTCTCGAATATGATATCCGGAAATACTGATGGTATTCCAACGGGGCGCCTGTTTCGCACAAAATTCAAAAATGTCAGTAATCAAACGCATTGAGGGCTGCGGCGGGAAAATGTAAGTACCACGTGCCACATACTCTTTCAATATATCATTCTGAATGGTTCCGGTAATTTTAGTGGCGGCGACGCCTTGTTTTTTCGCCACTGCAATGTACATCGCCAACAACACCGACGCCGGTGCATTGATCGTCATTGAGGTCGAAACCTTGTCCAACGGTATTCCGTCAAATAAAACCTCCATGTCCGCCAGACTGTCGATGGCAACACCAACCTTGCCCACTTCGCCGTAACTCATCTCATGGTCGGAGTCATAACCGATCTGAGTCGCCAGATCAAATGCTACCGAGAGTCCGGTTTGCCCCTGCTGTAATAGATACTTGTAACGGCGGTTGGACTCTTCCGCCATCCCAAAGCCGGCGTATTGACGCATGGTCCATAAGCGACCGCGATACATGGTCGGTTGAACTCCGCGGGTAAACGGAAATTCTCCGGGAAAACCGATCTCTTGCTCATAATTGATCGATTCGATATCCTCAGGTGTATAAAGCCTTTCCACCGCATCTGAGGAACCACTGATAAATTGCGCTTTGCGCTCCGAGGACTTTTCCAGTGTCGGATTTAATAGCTGGCTTTCCCAGCGTTGCCTTGCAGCGTGAATTTTCTTTATCTCGTCTGGATTAAACATTTTTGCTATCGCTCCAATCATTTTAGCTGAATGATTAAACATTCCCAAGCCGCTGGCTGCCATTTAAAAATGTAGAAACCGCATTGATCAACTGTTGATTGCTGAAAGGCTTTCGCAGCATCAAATCAGCCATTTGAAAAAAATCGACTACAAATTTTTCAGGCATTTTCAAATCGTAAAGCATAACCACCGGCAGGTTTGGCTGTAAACGCTTGATGATTTGAATCAGTCCCATACTCTCCGGGTTAATCGACTTCAAATCAACAATCAACAGATCAATCGATTTATTCTGCAATGAATTGGCAAGCTGATCGTTCAATTGTATATTAAAAATATGATAATTGTCCTGAAGAAGGAACATAATTGCCTGATCAAGCGCACTATCTGAAGATGCGATGGCTATATTTTTCATCTGTCAGTCTTTTAATCAATTTATTGTATAATTTTTCAGTTCTTTTTACAACAACCATGCCAGATTAATATCAATTCACAACCCATTGTTTATATAATATTTAAAACAGTATCGCATATAACTTGCTATCATTTTTGATAGTGCATTATGGTTTTTTCTATCATATTTGATTGTGTTTTGTGAGTGGACTTAGCACTGATCTGATTCACCAACCGATTTATTATTTTTACAATAAAATTCTTGATTATCTCATTCATTTTTCGTATATTTAACATATTGATTTAAGAAAATATTATTTATTTCGACTCACCTGTTGAGTAATTTGAATTTTCGAGCGGGCAAGTCGTAATTAACATAAAGGAGTCCGAATGAGCGAAAAAAGAATCGGCCATGAAATCGAAGCATTTTGTGGCAAATGTAAATCAGATACCTTTCACCAGATAACATCGGTGGAGGGAGATAAAATTACCAAAGTGATGTGCAAAGTTTGTATGAGTCACCATAAATACAAACCATCACAACAACCAACTGAATCCGCGCCGATTCAAACTAAAAAAAGCGCTCCCGCCGCCCCAACCAAACGCCGAACGCGTCGCGATAAATGGAGTCGCCTTTTGGACAACTCTGATCAGGAATCTGCCATCGACTATCAAATTTCAGATAGCTACGAAATTGCGACCGCCATTAATCATAAGACCTTTGGATTGGGGGTCGTAAAAAATATCATCGATAGTCGAAAGATTGAAGTGCTGTTCCAGGATGGCGAGAAAATTTTAATTCAAAACTATTCTACTTCCTAAAGCGTGCTGCTAATTTTTCCGACTGCGTGTAGGCGCCTGATTTTACTCGAAGCTAATGATTTAATCAACCAATATAGCTGGTAATCCGAATTGTCAATATGAATGAAAAGCGGCGTTAATTAAATTGACGCCGCTTTTCTATTAGTTTTCGCTCAAAAAATGCTGTTCGTATTCTTCCTCCAATTTGATTTTATGCCCGTTTTCCTCCATTGCCAGCCGGTCAAATAAATCTGCCATCTCAGTACCGGCAAATTGATCCTTTAGCGCCATATAAAAATTATAAGCTTTTTGTTCCTCATTCATAGCAAAAATCATTACCTCTTGAATGGAAGCCTGTTCAGTCAGCTTTGTCGTCTCCAAAAAATCAGCGACACCCGGACTTGCTTTGGGAATTGACTTGCCCAGCATTTTGTAATCCCTGTTTTTAAGCACCTTTTCCAAAGATTTTCGATGACCCATTTCCTGTTGAGCGAGCTCTTTCAACATTTCTTTGCTGGCTGGATTTTTTATTTTTTCGCTGGTGTCATTATATAAATTGTAAGCATCAATTTCTGCAACAATTGCCAGTTTCAATGCTCCTTCAAACGTTAATTCTGGTGTCATTAACTTTTTCCTTTATGTTTTATTTGCAAATATCAATCGATAAATTTTTCAAACCCTGTCGGGTGCTACTCACCCCAGGCCCAGATTCCGCCTTCGTTGCTCAAATTGTAAAATTCATCATTCAAAATGCGGCGGTGTAAATCCTCTTCTTCGGCCAACTTTTCGAACATCTTTTTTCCCTGCGGATCTTTGGTTTGTTTAACCATTTGCTGATAATGTTCTTTTGCCTTGGTTTCGGCATCAATTGCCAGCTTGAGCACATCCAAAGCATCGCTCTGTTTTAATTCAACTTTGCCGCTAATTTCGGCTCGGAACGGTCTAAACTGGGTTCCATCATAGTCGATGTAATTTCCGGTAGCTATTAGCGAATCTTTGAGGTCTTTTAATTTCTGATAATGGTTATTCTCAAAATCCGCCAGTTGATTCAGTAAATTTTTTCCGCGTTCACTTTCGATTTTTGAAGCTGAATCGGTATAAAATTGTTTTGCCTTGAGTTCTGCATCCATCGCTATTTCGATGGCATCCAGAATGCCCAGATCATCTTTTGCCATTTTGATCTCTCCTGGTTTCGTTTTTTTATAATTTACTTGTTATTTTTAATCTCTGCATTATAATAGCTGCTGTAAAACACTATCATCATGTTTAATATTTCAGTTTCTCTGTCGAGTCTGTGCTTTAGTATTACAAATGAACTCTTGCACTTTTGTGTAAAAAAATTTTTTCACGAGTGGAGGATGAAGGGACGACTCACCAATAACCACTCACCACATACCAATGCGCGTTAGCGCGCTGGGTGATCTCAATGTTCACATTTAAAATACAAAAAAATTCAATCCCATTTTTTAAATCCACAGCAATTCCGATAGCACAACCATTCGATCAGTATTTGCCATCCATTTGAAACTCAGGAATCCCAAACCAGAAGCCGGTTCCTTGAATCGAATCCAGCTCCGCCTGAATAATGTCAAAGTGTGCTTCTTCCCACTCAGCCAACCGGATGAATAGTGCTTTGGCATCAGAATTGTCTATAATCGCAGCCTTATCCCTGAAAAACTTTGCCGCCTGGCGTTCAAGGTCGAGCGCAGTGTTCAACGCGTCAATCTCTTTGAGCCCCGATTCACCGCGGGTTCGCTGTTGCTTTTCACGTATTTTAGGAGCAACTTGTTCAATTTCTGATTTGGGAATCTCGATATTTTGAAGCGGATGTCCTTCCAATATTTTAGCGAGCTGAGCTTCAAGTATTCTGCGATGTTCATGTTCATCCATTGCCAACCGAATGAACATATTTTTTCCGGTTTCATCGCGTGTTTTCCTTGCAAAATCGAGAAAAGTCATTAAGCCATTATCCTCGATTTCGATAGCGGTTTTAAGAATCTTCATTATTGATGAGGATGGTTCTGTCATGGTTTGTCCTCCGGTTTTAGAATCAGAATTCCCAAGTGTATCCAATTAGTTCACGGGATTATCTGATTTTATTATTCACTTTTTTAATGCCTGTTTTCGGGTATGTGCCATATAATCATCAAAAGTTGGACTATCTTCTCGATAAAAAACCCCCAGATAGATTGGGTCTGTAGTTTGTGCATATTGCAGCGCCGTGATTTTATCGGTTGCTTCGTACTCATCAGGCAGCGGTTGCACTCGGTCATTCCAACTTTTATAAGTCACTAATTTATTGAACTCAACACATGGGGATAAATCGTGGACAAATGAGAATCCCCGATGTTCAATCGCCTGCAGGATAACATCGGACACCAGATCGCGTTGTTTGGAAAAAACCCGGGCGACAAACGTGGCGCCATAGACAATTGCCAGCGATGTCGGATCAAGCGGACGCGCAACATTGCCATAAGGCGAAGTTGCACTGACCATGCCCAGGGGTGATGTTGGCGAAATTTGCCCTTTTGTCAACCCATAAATGTTATTGTCGAGCAGAATATAGCTCAGGTTAAAATTGTTTCGCGCCGCGTGCGGAAAATGACCACCGCCGATTCCCACGCCGTCGCCATCGCCGCCGACCACTACTACGGTTAATTCCGGATTGGCAATTTTAACGCCGGTGGCAACCGGAATTGACCGACCGTGTAATGTGTGCAGACCAAATCCATTTATGAAAAACGGGAAACGTCCCGAACACCCAATTCCTGAAACTACCACAAAATTTTTCGAGTCGATCTTCAATTTGTTGGCAGCTTCGTACAAGCCGTTCAACGCTGTAAAATGGCCGCAACCCGGGCACCAGGTGGGCAAATTATCCCGCCACTGCTGCGCATTTAATTCCCTGGCGTATTGCAGTCCTTCAATTACATTCCGCTTGCTAAATGAGCTCATGTTGGACCTCCACAATTTTCTGCGCGATTTGAGCCGGACTCACTGGATTCACCGAGCGGATATGGATTTCAATCGGTTTAATACCGTAACGAGATTTGAGTAAAGCTGCGTATTGTCCCTGATAATTCATTTCCGGGACAATGATTCTTTTGCATGATGCAAAAAACAAACGAAACGAATCTTCATGCTGGGGAAAGATCATAATCGATTTGATCAGCTTAGATTTGACGCCTTGCTTTCTGGCGATCTCCATCCCTTCCAGGATCGCTCCCAACGTCGATCCCCAACTGGCAATGCCGATCTCTGCGTCCTCATCTCCGATGATATCAGCAACCGGGATGTCAGCAGTCATGGCTTGAAATTTGCGAAATCTTTTTTCAGTCATCTGCTGATGTACCTCGGATTCATAATTGGGATTGCCTTTCAAATTGTGCTCCAAGCCGGTGACCGTATAAAAAGCTCCAGTCTCGCCCGGAACCAAAAGCGGCGACACCCCGTCTTCTGTCAAACGATAGCGCTGATAATTTATTAATTCCTCCGCGTTGGGCTTTTTCCGGCTGCAACGGGTTTGATCGACATTCTGGTTAATATCCGCGGATTCAATTCGTTGTCCCAAAAACAAATCACTCAGAAAAATTACCGGTGTTTGATATTTTTCCGCCAGATCGAACGCCAGTTGAATCCCGGAATAGCATTCTTCAGAATTTGAAGGCGCCATCACTACGCGTGGCGAATCGCTGGCGCCACCAAATAATGCTATATTCAAATCGCCCTGTTCAACCTTGGTGGGCAATCCGGTTGAAGGACCACCGCGTTGAACGTCCACTATTACGGTGGGAATTTCCGCCATCACGGCGAAATTTATCATCTCACTCATTAATGATAAACCGGGACCCGAGGTTGCGGTCATGGCGCGTTTTCCTGCAAACCAGGCGCCGACCACTGCTGAAATGGCGGCGATCTCGTCTTCCACCTGAATGGTCCAACCGCCGCGCCGAGGCAACTCTCTGGCACACATTTCCATAATTTTCGTCGCTGGTGTGATGGGGTAACCAGCGTAAAAATTTAGCCCACAATCGAAAGCGCCTTTTGCCAGCGCTTCGTTGCCGCTAATGAGATTTTTAGGCGCTTTTTCCTCGTCAATTTCAAATTGAGCATTGAGCGGATAATGCTCTTTACAATAGTCATAACCTAACTCGAAGGCTTGAACATTTTGACTGACTACCGTTTCACCTTTGCGGGAAAATATTTTCCGGATATAGGTAATAAAAACTTTTGCCGGTAAATCGAATAGATAGCATAGCGCACCCATGGCAACGATATTTCTGCCCTGGCTGGTGCCCGAGGCTTGATTTGCCAGGTTTTTCAGTGGTACTCCAAAACCATTCATTGCCGGCGGAATATGCGCTGCCAGACTTTCTCCCTCAAGAATCTCTCCGCTTTCACTGATTTCGTAAATAACGCTACCGCTCGATTTGACAGCTTGAATTTCAGCAATCGATTCTTTTGCAGCCATGCCCACCAGCAGATCGATTCCGTCTCCCATACTATAAAGCGGCTGTCGCGAAAACCTTACTGTGGTAGTGGATTTTCCCAAACCGCGAATTTCAGCGCTATAGATGTCATTTACCATCACGTGCAGGCCAATTCCGGCTACCGCGCCGGCTAATATTTTTCCGGATGATACAATGCCATCGCCAGCAATTCCACAAAAACGTACGCTCAATTCACTGTATTTCATTCGATCCTTTTGATTTCCGTTCAACCATTTAAATATTCAGTTTCATTTTTGAAAAACCGTTTGCGTTGACCGTCAGCTTTACTCCCACCAGCGAGCGGTTAATGGCTTACCCATTAAATTAAAGACAATCGTATCTTGAATCTGGTACTCCACATTTTGGCCGGTCATATTCCTGGCGGCAATTTCGCCCTGCTGCTCTGCATTGGGTCTGCCGAAATTTATCCAGTAATTTTTAAGGACGGGATGGTAAATTTCAACACAATCTCCGGCAGCAAAAATATCCTCCACAGAGGTACGCAAATGCAAATCCACCAAAATGCCGGTTTTTCGGTCAATACCAGTGGTTTCGATCCATCCGATATCAGGCTGATAATAATCCCAGCCAAAAACGAGATCAGTGAGGAGTTGGTTTCCATTCAAGGTGATTACCTGGTATTTGCCATCCTTTTTCTCGATGCCAATTATCCTGTCATGCGTGATAATATCAATCTGCTGCTGCTCTAAAAACTGATGGACATCGTTGGCAAATTGTTGCTCCAGCAACGGGAATTGCGCCCGGGGTTGAGGAGTCAGGTAAGTTACCTTTTTACCCAGATTTCGCAATGCCGCCATTAAATCCAAACTGCTCAAGCCGCTGCCGGAGACGATACAATGATTAAAATTCGGTAAATTTCTTTTAAGCAACAACACATCGGTCAGGTCATAATAACGATGAAGGTGTTTTGCGAATGAACGCATCGCCGGACCGGTTTGAGGACATCCGCCAGTGGCAATTAACAATCGATCGTAATTAATAATTTCATTATGAGCCAACTGGACACATTTTCGCTCCGGATGAATGAATTTCGCCGATTGACCTTTTCGAAAATGGATATTGAGCGCTCGGAAGTCTTCACAAGACATGTAGTAAAGTTGTTGTTGGTCAACTTTCTGACATAGAAATTCTGTCAACCGATGGCGACGATAGGGCAAATAATTTTCTTTGCCGACAAGGACAATCTCAGCGACAGAATCAACAGAACGGATTGTTTTTGCTGCGGCGATTCCGGCAACGCCGGCGCCAATAATAACATATTTCATTTGTCGTCCTCAACAAAAGTGCGGGGACTTATTGATAATTTTTCAATAGCTGCTAAAAATGGTCTCTATATGTGGATGACAAAACAAACAATGTTGGTTAGTGTTTCACAAAAAACAACTAACGAGCTCTTCTGGAACACTAATCTACGGGAACTGTTTCCAACTCATATCTGGAAATGGAAATACACTCCACTGGACAAACCCGGTAACAATTGCCACAACGAATACATTTATTATTGTCAATGGCTATGGCTTGCACTTCGCTCCAGCTTGATGTGTCCACATAATTTAAACTTCCATCTTCACTGACCTCAATGTCCTTTGCCATTTTTATACAATCAACCGGCATAACATCGATGCAAGCCAGACAGTAAATACAACGTGCTATATCAATTTGAAAATTAAAATGACATAGATAGCAACGCCGGGCCTCGATCAACGCCTTTTCCTTTGAAAAACCGAGTTCGACTTCTGCATTTTTGTTGCGACGCTGCGAAAGTGGTAACTCATCCATCGGCTGGAGGGGTATAAAATCATCGTTTCGCTCCCGCCCGGTCTGTTCCACCGGTTGGATACGAACCCGATCCTCATAGCCGCGCAAAGCGGTTAAGAACCGGTGCACTTCTCGAGCTGTCTTTCTACCGTCGGCGGCGGCTTCAATGACTGTGGCTGCCCCATATCTAAAATCACCGGCGAGAAAAAAATTATCCGCCGGTTGCGATAATAGTTTGCCAAGGATTTCACGCTCTTCTTTTTGACCGATGGCGAACACAATCGTATCCGCATCGATTATAAACTCGGAATCAGCAATGGTTTTTACCGATTTATCCGGCTGAAGTTGATTGCGACTCAGCCTGAGCCTAATGACCCGACCGTCTTTGCTCTCCACTGCCACCGGAGTAACCAGAAAGGCAAATTCAACTCCCTCAGCTTCCATCGCGTCGATTTCGTGAGCGCCAGCGCCCATCATATCTCTGGTAAACAGGAAGGCAATGCTAATTTTTTCCGCTCCCAATCGATAGGCAATTCTGGCACAGTCCACCGCGGTAAAACCGCCACCAATCACAACCACCTTTCGCACCGGATAATTGATCTGCTCAAGATTGGCTTTCATCATAAAATCAAGTCCGTAAAATGATCCCTTGCTATCCAATCCCGGGATATCCAGTTCTTTGGCAAGCATGCAGCCACCAGCCAGAATGACAGCATCATATTGGCTGGTGAGATTTTTAAATTCAGCCTCGCCTTCGATCCTTTTTCCAGTCTCTATTTTTACGCCCAATCTGATAATTGATTCCACATCCTGATCCACGATGTCGTGTGGCAGCCGAAATTGAGGCAGCCCGTAGCGCAACATACCGCCGGTTTTTTGAAATTGCTCTAAAACAGTTACCTCATATCCCAGCAAAGCCAAATCATTGGCGGCTGTTAATCCGGCGGGTCCGGAACCGACAATGCAGATGGACTTTCCGTTCGGCGCAATTTTAGGATATGACGTTTCAAATCCAAGGTCGGCGGATGAACGTTTCAAAAAGCAGATGGAAACCGGATCACCGAGCCCGTCCCAGCCATGGCGACAGGCACTCTCACAAGGGCGATGACACACCCGCCCCAAAATAGAAGGCAGAACATTATCGCGGCGATTAATCCGGTAGGCGCGTTCAAAATCGCCCTCCATGATCGCCTGAATATAACCCGGAATATCGGTCATGATGGGACAGGCTTTTTTGCAGGGAATATTAACGTCGATCCATTTACGGTCAACAATATCGGTTGAAATTTCGATACCGCTGTTTTTATAAATATTTTTCATTCATGATCTCCGAATGGATAAAACTGCTGATCAGTTATGAGTATTATTAACAGTTTGGTCGTCAATCCGATCAACAATGATTCGCCCCAATAAAAAACAACGTAATAGTTCAGCACTCTTAACTAATAATGTGATTC
>OMKS01000534.1_pt1 | contig 35540 bp, 21 predicted proteins | sample 1674721 | NCBI WGS metagenome assembly OMKS01 (sample SAMN06264996, study PRJEB25208) | sediment metagenome | isolation source: hot spring sediment | place: USA: California | collected 2014-09-02 | reverse complement strand
ATCGGGCGGCTCGCGCCGCCGCGCTATTGTTAAGACGATACCCACGGCGTTACGTCCCATCGGGCGGCTCGCGCCGCCGCGCTATTGTTAAGACGACACCCACGGCGTTACATCCCATCGGGCGGCTCGCGCCGCCGCGCTATTGTTAAGACGACACCCACGGCGTTACATCCCATCGGGCGGCTTGCGCCGCCGCGCTATTGTTTAGGGAGTCGTGCCGGCGGCGGGGTGTTATTCGACCGTGACGCTTTTGGCCAGGTTGCGGGGTTTATCGACATCGTGGCCGTGCAGCACCGCGGCGTGATAGGCCAATATTTGCAGCGGCACGACCGTCAGCAGCGGCTGGAAGTAATCACAGGTGTCGGGGATGTAAATGACATGGTCGGCGTAAGGGCGAATCTGTTCGTCGCCTTCGGTGGCTACCACAATAGTGCGGCCGCCGCGGGCGCGAACTTCTTCGATATTGCCGATGATTTTATCGTATTGAGCGCAGCGTGTGGCAATAAAGACCGCCGGCATCCCGTCGGTAATCAAGGCGATCGGGCCGTGTTTCATTTCCGCCGCGGGCAGTCCCTCGGCGTGAATGTAGCTGATTTCCTTGAGCTTCAGCGCGCCTTCCAGCGCGACCGGATAATTAAAGCCGCGTCCGAGGAACAGCCAGTTTTCTCTGTCCACATTGGCCGCGGCGATATCGCGGATGATCTCGGATTGTGTCAGTATGCTTTTGATTTTGTTCGGGATGGCGACCAGTTCTTTGAGCAGCCCCTCGGCCACGTCGTTGCTCAGGTGCCGCCGTCGGCCCAGCTCGATGGCCAGCATCGACAGCACCGCCACTTGTGCGGTAAAGGCCTTGGTACTGGCGACGCCGATTTCCGGCCCGACGCGCAGATACACCCCGGCGTCGGTCATTCGAGCGATGGTTGATCCGACGACATTGACCGCGCCCAGCACGGTGGCGCCGCGTTCTTTGGCCTGTTCAATCGCGGCCAGCGTGTCGGCGGTCTCGCCGGATTGGCTGATGGCGATGACGACCGTCCCTTCTTCAAGAATCGGGTTGCGATAGCGAAACTCGCTGGCGTATTCAACCTCGGCCGGGATGCGGGCAAGCTGCTCGAACAAAAATTCGCCGACCAGTCCGGCGTGCCAGGCCGTGCCGCAGGCGGTCAGGATGATTCGCTTGGTGCGTGTCAATTCGCGCAGACGCGATTGAATGCCGCCCAGTACGACCCGGCCGTTCTTCAGATCAATGCGTCCGTTCAGACAGGTTTCCAGAGAGGCCGGCTGTTCGGCGATTTCCTTTTGCATATAATGCGAAAAGCCTTCCAGCTCAATTTGATCCAGCGAGATTTCAATTTCCTTCAGCTCGGCATCCACCGTTTCGTTGCTGAGGGTTTTGGTCGAAAAGCTGTCGCGACAAATGGTTACCATTTCGCCGTCGGATAAATAGACTGCCTGGCTGGTGTGCTCGATAATCGCCGAGGCGTCTGAGGCAATGATAAATTCGTTTTTGCCGACGCCCAAAATCAGAGGGCTTCCTTTTTTGACGCCGATGAGCGTTTCGGGACAGTCCCGACACAAAATCGCCAGGCCGAACGTGCCGACGATTTCATTGATTGCCTGCTGGACAGCCCATTCGAAGCGGTCGCACTCTGAAGGGCAGCCTCGCCCGTCGCGGGTTTGATTTTTGCTGTAAAAGTAACCGATCAGGTTGGCGGCCACCTCCGTGTCGGTTTCGCTCTTGAAGGTGCAGCCTTCTTTGATGAGCCATTTTTTCAGCGTGGCGTAGTTCTCAATGATGCCGTTATGCACCAAGGCGATTTTGCCGGTATAATCCACATGCGGGTGGGCATTGGTCGTGTTCGGCTGGCCGTGCGTGGCCCAGCGGGTATGACCGATGCCCAGTACCGCTTTTTGCGGTGGAACGGGAAGAATCACTTCCAGATTGGCAATACGTCCGGGTGTTTTGTAGATCGAAAAGTCTGAATGCTCAAGCAGCGCCAGCCCGGCCGAATCGTAGCCGCGATATTCAAGACGCTTAAGACCTTCAATAAGTATCGGCTGAGCCGGTTTCCGTCCGAAATACGCCACGATGCCGCACATAATAAGTCCTTTTCAAATAACAAGTTGGTTGATGGACAGCCGATTTGTTACTATGCTATTATCGTCTAATAAAGTCTCAATGTAAAGTAAAAACGCGAAAATCACCGCCCTTGAATTATTAGAAACCTTAATAGTAGATGTAGATGGACTGATAACGATGTGTTGTCAGTGGTCCTGAGACGACTGATTTTCCGTGTTGTTATTGAATGGCTGGATCAATTCAAAGGCCAGGGCGTAGCTGCGATCTTTCTGATAAACGCGGTTACGGATTTCGACGCGATAAAGGCCGTCTTCCGGCAGCACAAGGCCGGCTTTGCGGAGATTGTTTTGCGGGTCGTATTCGGAGAACAGGACTTGTCCGCTCGGCGACTTAATGTCCAGTTGCAGGTTAAAGCGGGGGGCCTCTTCAACGTATGACACGGGCGAGTAGCGCCTCAGTTTCCGATGCCAAGTGACGGTCAGATTCAGCCGCTGATCTTTTTTCGCATTGATTGTATAGCGATGGCGGTCATAGAACCCCATTGTTTCATACGCCCATCCGGCGGTGTTCTCAATGGGATGGTCCGGTCGCACACGTCCGGCCTTTAGCAGTTTCAATGCACGGCCGGCGTCCAGACGGCCGTATCCTCGCTGCGGATGCCACAGGGTCTTATCGGGATCGGTCGGTTTTCCGGATTTGTCCAGGACGTTTGGATCGGCGGCGTTGACGAGGACGGCTTTGATGGTCAGGCTCTTGTCGTCATACGGCGTGTCGGTCTGCGCGGCCCGTTCCATCAGCAGCGCGGCCGCACCGGCGGTATGAGGGGCGGAAAAGCTGGTTTCTCCGCGCGCCGAGCCGGCCGATGACCACGACGTATCCCCGGAGGCGTTTGGAATCATTTGCCGCTGGGCCGGGGCCGTCAGTTCGGGTTTGCGTCGCAGGTCCAGCGTCGGGCCGGGGTTGGAAATTGAACCGATGATGCGATAACGGCCGGCTGAATCCAGCGCCAGTCCGCCGGTGGTGACGCCGTTATAGCTGTCGCCGAAAATGGTGACGGTTGAGTCGCTGTTGCCGGCGGCGTTGGCGAAAAACACGTCATAATGTTCGGCGTAATAATCGTATATCTTGCTCCAGACCGATGAGCCGTTGGGCGCGGCCGCACTGGCGGGTATCTGAACACCGGTGACGACAATGCGGCAGCCTTTGTTGACGATCAGTTCATTCAGAGCGCGATCGATGACGTACGGCGACAGACCGCCGTCCGAAATGCGGGCGCTGTGAACACAAGCCCCGGGAGCGACGCCCAAACACGACGGATACTGTTGGCCGCCCTGCGCTGTAATAATCCCGGCCACTTGGGTATCGTGTGAAGCCGCCTTGGCGCCTTTGCCGGTAAAGTCATAATTGATGACTGCACGCTCAGCGTCGGACACGGCAAAGGCCTCGTGTGCAGCGCGTGCATTGCCCGATGAGAGCATGACAATGCCGATGCCTTTGCCGGTCAGGCCCTGCTGCTGAACGATTCGCGCATTGGATCCGTTCGACCCGACCGATTCGACCAGCGCCGGCGCTGTCGAGGGATTAAAAAAGCTCACCGCTGCAATGACTGTCGCGATAAGCTGATTTTGGATTGGGTTCAACAGGCGTTGCATTTTCAACAGAGTAACCAGGTCGTTATCTTATATTGAATGTTTGCAGCCGTGTCGGAGAAGAAATTTTTTTTATTGCGTCTCTTTGGTGCTGATCAGTGAATAGACTTCTTCGGGCGAGGACGCTTTTTCAAGCTGCGCTTTGAACTGGGCATCCAGCAGCAGACGACTGATGCGAGCCAGCGCCTGGATATGCGGGCCGGTTTGATCGGGCGGCGAAACGAGCAGCACGATGATCTGTACCGGTTTGTTGTCAATGCTTTCAAACTCAATGGGGTCGGCGGCGATGCCGATAGCCATGACCAGTTCTTTGGCGGCGGCGCACTTGCCGTGGGGGATGGCGATGCCCGATCCGATACCGGTGCTGCGCGTCATTTCGCGCGCCATCACGGCCTCAAGGGCCTCGGTGCGGTCGCTCAGCAAACCGGCGTCCGAAAGCACGTTGATGAGTTCCTCAATGGCGGCATCCTTTTCTTTGCTCTCAAGGGGCGCCTTGATACAGGACGGCTGAAGTATTTGTGTCAGAATCATAAGCGTATTCTATATGAAAAAAAGTTAAATTGACCGTCTGATCACGCATAAAAGATAACCTTATAGCGACTCAGATGAGGGTTTGCAACAGGTTTTTAGAAAGTTTTTTCTATTGTAGCAAAGAAAAGTTCAGAAAAGACAAGCCGTCAGCCGTCCGGTCGTCTGAATCCCGTTTGATTGTTTGGCTTCCTTTCAGCTTGCGACCGAAACAGGTTCGGGGTTCGATTGGCAGCGTCCCCGCTGCTTGATGGTGCGTACCGGAGTGGGCAGGTCTTCAGTCGGAAGCGAGGCGATGTGAACCGCCTCGGCGGCGGTTTCGGCATACAGGTCGGCGCCGATTTCTTCCCACAGCCCTTCGGCGCGCTTAAAGACCCCGCCGGAGAGCATAATCCGCATGTCCGGCCAGGCGTTAATCTGACGAATGCGGTCGATTAATTTGCGTACCGCCGGGGCGTCCTTGCCGTTAAAGCCGTACAGCAGCAGGACATCGGGCGAATAGCTATGAATAAACTCCAATATATCTTCATTATTGACTGTGCCGCCGAGGAATCGGCATCGCCAGCCGTCGCTTTCAAACAAATCACAGGTCATTTGTCCTCCCAGTTCCGCTTGCTCGCTTTCGGCCGTGACGATGACGATGCGTCTGTCGGTAGCGGGGCGGCGGGGCAGCTTGTTTTGCAATTGATTGACGATGCTGCGGTTGATGCGTGAGGCCAGGGCCTCCTGAGCGGGCATAATGCGATCCTGACGATATAAGTCGTCAATTTCGACCATCATCGGCCAGATGATATCCATATAGATTTGAATTGCCATCGTCCCTCCCTGAAGGGCCTCTTCAATGATGTTGCGGCAGGCTTGACGGTCACCGGTCAGAAGGGCTTCCAGATAACGCTCGCGGATGAATTGCTTGATCATAGGTTCCTCTCTTTTTGTGAATGTTTCAATTTTCTTATTTTACCAACCTTTTCTCATTTGTGTTAATCTGGCTGCTTTGTCTTCAGGTTGCTATCGGATGGAGCGTGTGAAAATCTTTAGTTAAAATAGGCAATATGGGGTGTTTGGGGGTTATTGTGATGACTTTCTTGAGATGTTCATAAAACTTTTTATTTTAATACGTTACCAAGATATTAAAAAATTTTTGACCGATAAAACCAGCATTTTTTTCGCTGGATAGGCCAGATTTTTTTATAAATGTTAATATAGGAAACTTAGAAAAGATTGGTTGTTTTCCTTGTAAATTGGTCCGTAAACAATTCCTAAGCAGTTTCTGTAAAGGTTTGTGCAACTTCAGTTCGATAAATCAATAAGAAAACGCAGAAAGTGGATAATTTTGAAGACCCTTTGAACGATGCTTGAAATAGTCGGCGCCAACACAATCAACGGTATCGAGCGGCTGGGGCGGTTTGTCCGGTTTGCCGGCGGTTCGTTCAGCGCCATTGCCAAGATTTTTTTTCGGCCCCGCTACTATGGATTCGTTTTGGCCCAGATGAACGCGATCGGGGTGCACAGCGTTCCGGTCATCATGGCCACGGGGGCGTTTGTCGGAATGATTTTGGCGATTCAGGCCTTTGGTCAACTGGCCGCGATGGGGCTGGAAGAGCGGCTCGGTGTGTTGATCAATATCGCGGTGGTCAAAGAGTTGGGGCCTGTCTTGGCGGCGGTGATGCTGGCCGGGCGGGTCGGCGGGGCGCTGACGGCCGAGCTGGGAACAATGAATGTCACCGAACAGATCGCGGCGGTACGGAGCATGGGGACCGATCCGATGATGTATCTGGTCGCGCCGCGGGTGCTGGCGTGTTTGCTGTTGACGCCGTTTTTGATTATTTACGCCGATTTTTTGGGTATTTTGGGCGGCTATTTTATCAGTGTTTTTCAGCTCCAAATCAACGCGGGGGCGTACTGGGATTACAGCGCCCAAGGGGTCGAACTGTGGGACGTCTGCACGGGTATATTAAAAGGGTTCTTTTTCGGCGGGGCGATTGCACTGATTAGCTGCTACAAGGGGTTTACCTGTCGGGAAGGCGCCCAAGGCGTCGGGCAGGCCTGCACCGAGGCGTTTGTCGGCAGCTTCATGACGATTCTGGCGATGAATTATGTATTTGCCGTCGTCCTTGACGCGGTGTATAAAACATTCTGGACGCTGCGTCCGCTTCTGTAGGGAACACGGAACTCAGAATGCAGAAAGGGGATTTCAATGGGTGTGAATATACTTGTTGCGATTGCCGACGGGATTGAGGAACTGGAGGCGGTCACGGTGATTGATGTGCTGCGTCGCGCCGGCGCGGAGGTCACGGTTGCGTCGGTCGGTTCACTTCAGGTCGCCGCCTCACGGGGGGTCAAACTGACGGCTGATGCACATATCGCTCAATGCGCCGATAAGACCTACACCTGTATCGTCTTGCCCGGCGGCATGCCCGGCGCTGAACATCTGCGCGACAGTCAGGTGCTGATTGAACTGCTCAAAACCCAGAAACAGCGCGGCGGCTGGTATGCGGCGATATGCGCCTCGCCGGCGGTGGTGCTGGCCCATCACGGTTTGCTGCCTCACAAAGCGACGTGTTATCCATCGTTTGCCGACACACTGCCGGATGCCGCCTGTGCGGCCCGGCGCGTCGTGGTCGATGGGCATTGTGTGACCAGCCAGGGGCCGGGAACGGCGCTGGAGTTTGCGCTGGAGCTGGTGCGGCAGTTGATGGGCGAGGAAAAAGCCAAAGCCGTGGCCGAGCCGATGATTGCGTTGTGGCCGCGTTGACCTGATCGGACATTGCCGTCGTCCGCCGGTCCGGTCGCGTCTGAAGGTGTTATCACCGTCAAAAAGGGGGGGGTGCGCTGTTGCGCCGCACGGCGGTAAATTTCTTTGACAATGTTTCGCAGAGGCGGTACAGTTTGTTTTTTGGCTGACGGTGGAGATGGCAACCGCAATTTCTGACAGAAAAAGGGGGCTTTGTTTCCCGTTCGGCCTATTTGTAGAGACAAGGAATCAAGATTTCGGTCTTTTGGGCCATTCAGGATAAACGAGGTTACCATTGGTCGTTCAGGATACATCTGAAATTCTGGAGCGCATACTCGAACAGGTGCGATCCGTCGATCCGGTCAATACCCGCAAGTGGTTTGATGAACTGACGCCGGTGTCGTTTGACGGGGGGCTGCTGCAGGTGGGCTGCTCGGATCCGTCATGGGCTCAGTATTTGCACGAACGCTGTCTGTCGGCTTTTACACAGGCGGCTCAAAGCATCACGGGGCATTTGGTCGGCGTTCAATTTGTCGTTACCGGAACACAACACAGTCCGACTGATGCGGTCGCTGTTCAGCCGCAGGTGCGCCTTCATCCGGATTATACATTTGACAGTTTTGTGGTCGGACCGTGCAATCGTTTGGCGCACGCCAGTTGTATCGCGGTCAGTCAAAATCCCGGGGTGATTTACAATCCGCTGTTTTTATACGGCAACGTCGGTCTGGGCAAGACGCACCTGCTGCACGCGGTTTGCCACGACGCTCAAAAACGGGCGCCCTATCTGCGCATCGAATTTCATAGCTGCGAGCAGTTTGTCAACGGATTCATCAGCGCCATTGAGCAGGGCAATCTGTCGGAGTTTCAAAATCAGTATCGCAACGTCGATATTCTGATCATCGATGATATTCAGTTTCTGCGCGAGCGGGAACAAAGCCAGGAAGAATTTTTTCATACCTTCAACGCACTGTACAACAATCGCAAACAAATCGTCCTGACCGCCGACAGCGCACCGCAGGATCTGGCGGCGCTGGAAGATCGGCTCATCAGCCGCTTCAAGTGGGGGCTGGTCGCGCGGCTGGATCCGCCCAGTTATGAAACGCGGATCGCCATTGTCAAAAAGAAGGCTCATCTGCGCAGCCTGACGCTGCCGGACAACGTGGCCGAGCTGATCGCCGAGCAAATCAAGACCAACATTCGCGAGCTGGAAGGGGCGCTGACGGTGATCTACGCCACGGCCCGCGCCGCCGGTCAGCCGATTACGCTGGAACTGGCCAAACAGGCGCTCGGCGTCCAGGAGGTTGCCGCCGGGCGCAGCATTGCGATGAGCGATATTGTGCGGACGGTCAGCGAACAGTACGATGTACGCATCACCGACCTGCAAAGCAAAAAACGCAGCCAAAGCATTGCCCTGCCGCGTCAGGTCTGTATGTATCTGGCGCGCAATCTGACCCGACACAGTCTCGAAGAGATCGGCGGCCATCTGGGCGGGCGCGATCATTCGACGGTCGTGCATGCCTGCAGCAAGATCGAGCAATTGTATAAGTCTGACGCCGCGTTTCGCGACCGGGTTGACAAACTGACCGGCTGGATTATGAAGAACAACGGTTGACCTGTGTTGCGTTGTGACCGTCCGTGTTTTGAATTTGAGCGAAAGCGAAGGTCCGCATGACGAAGAAAACGCCGCGTTTGTTTATTATCGACGGCCATGCCCAAATTTACTCGGCCTATTATGCTCCGATGCGTCCGCTTAATGCGCCCAGCGGCGAACCGACCAAAGCGGTGTATGTGTTTACCACGGCGCTGCTGGGCCTGCTGGAGCGGGAAAAGCCGGACATGCTGGTCGTGGCGATGGACTCCAAGACGCCCGGTTTCCGCACAACGATTTATCCGGAGTACAAGGCGCATCGTCCGCCGATGCCGGAAGATATGCCGGGTCAGATTGTCCGTATTGAGCAGATTCTTGAAGCGATGCGGATTCCGATGCTGCGGGTGGACGGCTATGAAGCCGATGATGTGATGGGGACGCTGGCCGTCGCCGCCGAAAAACGGGGCGTGGAGGTGTATATCTGTTCCAAAGACAAGGATATGCTTCAGCTTTTGGGACCGTCGGTGTTTGCCTACGACATCAAGACCGGCAAAAAGACCGACCCCGATACGCTGCTGGCCGAAACGGGGCTTCGGCCGGAGCAGTTTGTGGATGTGCTGGCGTTGCAGGGCGACACCGCCGACAACGTGCCGGGCGTGCCGGATGTCGGGCCGAAGACGGCGATGGACTGGATCAAAAAATACGGATCGCTGGATGCGCTGTTGGCCCATGCCGATGAAATCAAGGGCAAGCGGGGCGACAATCTGCGCGCCAACAAAGATAAGATTGAGTTAAGCCGCGAGTTGGTGACCCTCCATTGCGATGCACCGGTCGAGTTTGACCAGTCGCTGTTCCGGGTTTGCGAGCCGGACAAGCAGCGGCTGGCGGCGGTGTTCTCGGAACTGGGGTTTACCCGGCTGCTGTCGCAAATGGGGCTAAAGACCGATGGCTCGAACGCCTCGCCATCACATGCCGGTCAGCCGCCTGTGGCGCGAAAAGGACAGGGCAGTCTTTTTGAGGACGGTCAGGAGCCGCCGTCGGTGCGACCGGCCAACAAGACGTATCATCTGGTCGATACGCCGGAGAAACTGGACGCTTTTGTCAACGAACTGAAAAAGCAAAAACAGTTCGCCTTTGATACCGAAACGACGCACATTAATGCGATGCGCGCCGAACTGGCGGGGTTGAGTTTTTCGTGGCAGGCGCACACGGGGTGGTATCTGCCGGTTCGAGCGCCGCTGGGGCAAAATCGCCTTGAACCGGCGGACGTCAAGAAGGCCCTCGGTCCGATTTTGGCAGATGCGAAGCGTTATAAGATCGCCCAGAACCTTAAGTACGACTGGCTTGTGCTGGAAAACGCCGGCATGCCGGTGGCCGTCTGCGAGGGCGGCGTGTTTGATACGATGGTGGCCTCGTATTGTCTGTCGCCGGACCGCGGCAGTCATTCGATGGATGCGATGAGTCGGGATTATCTGGGGTATGAGCCGATAGCCATCACGTCGCTGATCGGCAAGGGAAAGAACCAGCGCACGTTTGATCAGGCAGATACGCAGGCGGCGTGCGATTACGCCGCCGAGGACGCCGATGTGACCTGGCAGCTCTATATGTATCTTTCACGGCGGCTCGATGCTCAGCCGGCCTTGAAAAAATTATTCGAAACGGTTGAGATGCCGCTGGTGGAGGTGCTGGCCCGTATGGAGGCCAACGGCGTGTCGCTGGATACGGCGCTGCTGCGACGGATGAGTAACGAAATTTCCGATACAATCGGTGAACTGACCGACAACATCTTTCAGTTGGCGGGGGTGTCGTTTAACATTGATTCTCCCCGTCAGCTTGGCGAGATTTTGTTTGATCGGCTCGGCCTGGAAAGCGTCAAATCCGGCAAGACCCAGCGCAGCACCGACGTCGGCGTGCTGGAGCAGTTGGCCGACCGGCATGAGATTGTCCCGCTGATTCTGCAATACCGCCAGCTTGTCAAGCTCAAGAATACCTATATTGACAAACTGGGGCAATTGATCAACCCGCGGACCGGTCGTGTGCACGCCTCCTTCAACCAGACGGTAACGGCAACCGGTCGGCTCAGCTCGTCGGATCCGAATCTTCAGAATATTCCGGTGCGTACCGCGTTGGGGCGCCGGATTCGGGCGGCGTTTGTGCCCGCGGATAAGGACGGCTGCATTCTCAGCGCCGATTATTCGCAGATTGAGCTGCGGCTGCTGGCGCATTTTTCCGGGGACGCGGCCTTGCTCAAGGCGTTTGCCGAAGATCGCGATATTCACAGCTTCGTCGCTTCGCAGATTTACGGCGTGCCGCTGGAGGAGGTCACGCCGCAGATGCGCAGCAAGTCCAAGGCGGTCAATTTCGGCATCATTTACGGGCAGGGGCCGTTTGGTTTGGCGCGGAGTGTCGGCATCAGCCAGCAGGAAGCCCGGCAGTTTATCAACGACTATTTTGCGCGGTACAAATCGATTCGGGCGTTTATGGACCAGCTCATTTCCAAAACCCAAAAACAGGGGTATGCCGAGACGATTCTGGGGCGTCGGCGTCCCATTACGGGGCTGAACAGCCGCAATCATCATGTGCGGTCGCAGGCTGAGCGACTGGCGGTCAATACGGTGATTCAAGGCTCCGCCGCCGATTTAATCAAGGCGGCGATGGTCAACATTCATCGCCGGATTAAGAAAACAGAGCCGGAGGTCAAAATGATTCTGCAAATTCACGATGAGCTGGTTTTTGAACTGCCCCAGGCCCAGGCCGAGCGGCATGCGGCGTGGATTAAAGAGGAAATGACCGACGCGATGCCGCTGCGGGCGCCTCTTAAGGTGGACATCGCCATCGGTCCGACGTGGATGGAAGATTGACCGCGTGGATGCGGAACTTTCGAAACTCGAAGACAGTCAAACACAGCACATCCATCAATGCGGACACGGAAGGCGGGCGTCTCGGATGGAATCACATATGATTTTTTCGATAATGATTGGGCGATTGTCCGTGCAATTCCTTGAAATTTTTCGAGAAATGATAAGGATCCTCAAATCCCACCCGATAAGCGACTTCTTTAATGGCCAGATCGGTGGTCAACAATAAATTGGCGGCTTTGTTGAGTTTGAGCCGCTGGAGGTACTGGCTGGGAGAAATGTGGCAGTAACGCTTGAACAGGACCGATAAATAGCGGACGTCGATGCCGCACTTTTCGGCGACTTCACGGGGGGATTTAATGGTTGAAAAATGGGTGTCAATGTATCGTTTGCAGTCCAGGTAAGTGCCTTTGGAAATCGGGAAATTGGCCTTGTTTCGCGTCAAATAGGCGGGCTGTTCCAACAGCAGGATGCGCAGATACGCACAGCAGATCTCTTGTGCGTAATCGATTTTTTCATGGCCCAACAGCAGGATTTTGTTGAGCAGATTCAGGGTTTCATCGGGATTGTCCGACAGAATGCAGTGTTTTTCCGCCAGCGTACTTTTTGCGAACAAGCCGGCGCAGTCATCACCCAGAAAGGTAATGAAAATATGTTCCATCGGATTGGCCGGATCGGCTTTGTAATGGTGGGGGGTACCGGGGGCGAATCCGGTCAGGATTCCCGGTCGCAGCGCGTGGGACCGTGAATCAATGTGCAGCGTTCCTTTGCCGTTGACGGTGTATTTGATAAAGTAGTAGGGATAATTGCTGCGATTGATGTCAAAGTCCGGAGCGCATTTTTCGTATCCGCCGCAGACAATGGCCAGATCGTTGTGTTCCCGAGGGGCCGTATCAAAGTAGAAGTAATCCGCCTCAATGACATTTCCAGGTTTTCCGGATGTATATTTACGTTTTATCTTTTGCTTTTCGCCGGTTTTCATGGCAGGAACCCTCAATTTATGTTACGATTTTCCATCACTATATTACGTTGGTCTATTGGGTTCAAGCAATAATCCCCTTATAATTGATGTCATCTTGGATCGTTGCGGACAACAGTCGGTTCAAATACAGTGAACGTCAACCCTTCAGGAACAGGAGTGCGAACGTGAAAAATCCGATTAACCGAAGAGATTTGTTCAAAACAAGCGCCGCGGCCGGTTTCGGCGCCGTCATTGCCGGTACGACGCTTTCCGGCTGTGCCCAGTCGGTGCACAAGGCCGAACCGGCCGTGATGCTGAATTATCCGACGCCCCCGAAAGATATGATCAAGGTCGGTTTTGTCGGAATTGGAAATATGGGCAGTGGTCATATTCGCAATCTTTCGCGAATTGAAGGGTGTCAGGTGGCCGCGGTCTGTGACGTGCGTCCCGAACGGACGGCGTGGGCCAAACAAGTCCTGATGGATGCGGGACATCCGGAACCGACGGCCTATACCGACGGGCCGCGGGATTTCCAGCGGATGTGCGAGCAGGAAGAGCTGGATCTGGTCTATAGCGCCGCGCCGTGGGAATGGCACGCGCCGATTGCGCTGACGGCGATGCGAAACGGCAAGCATGCGGCCACGGAGCTGAATCTGGCGATGTCGCTGGACGATTGCTGGGAGCTGGTGGAGACGTCGGAAAAACATCGCCGCCATTGTATGATGATGGAGAACTGCTGTTACGATTACACGGAAATGGTACTTTTGAATATGATTCAAAAGGGCCTGTTCGGTGAGATGATTCACGGCGAGTGCGGCTATCTGCATGATCTGCGGGCGCTGAAATTGTCGCCGACATACTATTACAATATGTGGCGGTTGCAGTATTCCATCAAACGCAACGGCAATCTGTATCCGCAGCACGGCATCGGCCCGATGGCCTGGTGTATGGGGATTCATCACGGCGATGCGCTGGATTATATGGTCTCGTTCAGCAGCAAAGGCCGCGGTTTGAATGCGTATGCCCGTGAGCATTATCCGGACAGCGAATGGGTGCATCAGAAATTTGCACTGGGGGATGTCAATACGTGTCTGATTCGCACAAAAAACGGCAAGACCATCATCTGCAAGCATGACACCAATTTGCCGCGGCCATACAGTCGGGACTTCATGGTGCAGGGCGCCAAGGGACTGGCGCGCAAATATCCGGAGCCGTTGGTGCATATCGAAGGTCGAAGTCGTTCTCACCAATGGGAAAAGCTGGACGCCTATTTTGACGAGTTTGAGCATCCCGTCTGGACGAAGCTGAAGGAAGATGCCGCCGGGGCCGGTCACGGCGGAATGGATTTCATTGAGGATTATCGTTTGATTCAGGCCCTGCGCAAAGGCATTCAGCCGGACATCAATGTGTATGACTCGGTCGTGTGGAACGCGGTCATTCCGCTGAGTGAAAAGTCCGTCGCGCGCAACGGCGAACCGGTCAAATTCCCCGATTTTACGCGCGGCGCGTGGAAAACAGCCCGTCCGCTGGGGGTGGATACGTTGTATTGACTTTTATTGCATTCCCTTACTTGTTTGCGAACGTATGGATACAAAAAAAAGAGTAACAACATCGGTTCGATTGTCGCAAGTCGAAAAAAAGGCGCTGGCCTGTTCGGCTTATGACATGATCTATCGGCCGACGGAGAACATACCGTCTCTGGTGGTGAACAGTTTTCCCGTCCTGGGCCAATTGACGGCGCTGCGTTTTCTGGAATGGGTGCAGCAGCATCCCGGCGGCGTGATTTCGCTGCCGACGGGCAAGACGCCGGAGTATTTCATCAAATGGGTCCGGCATCTGATGAAAACCTGGCAGAAGCCCGAAACCGAAAAGACGCTCGTTGAATGGGGCATTGATCCGGCCGTCAAGCCGGATATGAAAAGCCTTCATTTTGTCCAGATTGATGAATTTTATCCAATCAGTTCAGCCCAGACCAACAGCTTTTGTTATTACGTCAAGACGTATTATCTCAAGAACTTCGGTCTGGATACGAAAAAGGCGCTGCTGATCGACCCGTGCAAGATCGGTCTGTCGTCTCATCAGACACTGGAGAGCGTCTGGCCGGACAAGCGGGTGGATTTGACGCTGCGCTATCGTCAGCCCAAGACCAATCTGGAGCGAGAGCAAAAGGAGGTGCTGGAGCGCATTGACCAGTGGTGTATGGATTATGAGGATCGCATCGCCGAATTGGGCGGCATCGGCTTCTTTTTGGGCGGCATCGGGCCGGACGGTCATATCGGGTTCAATATCAGCGGTTCGGATCATCATTCCACGACGCGGCTGTGTCCGATTAATTATGAGACGCAGGCCGCCGCGGCCGGCGATCTGGGCGGGATTGAAATCGCACGGCGGTCGCATGTGATTACCATTGGCCTGCGAACCATTACCCGCAATCCGGACTGCACGGCGATTATTATGGCCGCCGGGGAGGCGAAAGCCGATGTGGTGGCCCATGCGATTCAATCGGGCAAGGACGTTCGCTATCCGGCGACTTCGCTGCAGGTGTTGCCGGGCGCTCGGTTCTATCTGACCGAGGGGGCGGCCAAAGGACTTGAAGAACGACAGTATCATCGGCTGCGCAAACAGCGAAAGCTCAGTGATGCGGATGTCGAAAAATATGTCATTGATCTGTCGGTTCAGAAAAGAAAGAGGCTCTCGCGTCTTTCGGCCGGCGATTTTGAGCAGCATCGATTTGCCGCGGAAACAGCGCGCAAAGAAAAACAACCCCCATCGCAATTGGCCCGACAGGTGCAGGAGCGTCTTGAGCTGAAGATTAAAAAAGGCATCGAGGTGCTGGAGAACACCTGTTTTCTGCATACCGAACCGCATCACGACGATATTATGCTGGGGTATTTCGGTCATCTGGTGCGTCATTTTCGAAAGGCAAGCAACCGCCATCATTTTATGACGCTGACCAGCGGCTTTACGTCGGTGACCAATCGGTTTATGGAGTGGCAGGCGTCCACGCTTCAGCGGTTTTTTCATTCGCATTCATTTGCGGCGCTGCGGCGTGAAGGATATTTTGATCCGGACAACCGGATGGCGCGGAATCGTGATGTCTGGCAGTATCTGGACGGGGTGGCGGCCGGAAACGCCGAGATGAAGGACGAAGGCTGCGCACGCCGCTTTTTGCGGAATCTGTATGCGGTGTACGGGCAGAAAAAAACCGATAAGATTGAAAAGGTTCTTGACGACCTGCTGGATTATTTTCGAACGCAGTACCCCGGCAAGCAGGATCCGCCGGCGATCCAGCAGCTCAAAGGCATGTGCCGTGAGTGGGAAGTGGAGTGTTTGTGGGGCTATTACGGCTGGAACTGCGATAATGTGATGCATCTGCGGCTTGGGTTTTATACGGGCGATGTGTTCACGCCGCAGCCGACGCGCAAACGCGACATTCTCCCGATTGTTGAACAATTGGAACGCATTCATCCGGATGTGGTCACCGTGGCGCTGGACCCGGAAGCCAGCGGACCGGATACGCATTATAAAGTGCTCCAGGCTGTCTCCGAGGCAATGCAGGTCTATCAACAGAAGACCAAACGCGATGATATTCGGGTGTGGGGATATCGCAACGTGTGGTATCGGTTTGAGCCGTCGGAAGCGAATGTGTTTGTGCCGGTGAGTCTGAATATGTTTTCGGTGATGCATCAGTCGTTTGAGAATGCGTTTCTCAGCCAGAAAGAAGCGTCGTTTCCCAGTTATGAGCACGACGGACCGTTTTCGGAACTGGCCCAGCGGATTCAGGTTCAGCAGTATCAGGTGCTTAAGACCTGCCTGGGGCGGGAATGGTTTTACAATCACAAAAGCCCGCTGATTCGCGCAACGCGGGGGTTCGTCTTTCTCAAAGAAATGGCGCCGGACGAGTTTTACCAGTCGTGTCGGACGCTTCGCAAGTCGATTGAGGCCTTTGATTAAGGGGGTGTCTTTGGTGAAGAAAAAAACACTGCTTATTATCGCCGCCGGATTGGGAAGCCGCTACGGGGGGCTTAAACAGATCGCCCCCGTCGGGCCGAACGGTGAAATCATTATTGACTATTCCATTTATGATGCGCTTCGGGCGGGCTTTGACAAGATCGTCTTTGTGATTCGCCATTATTTTGAAGACGCCTTTCGCGAGAAGATCGGCCATCAATTTGAAAATCAGGTGGAAACGGCGTACGCCTATCAGGAATTGGATGCGTGTCTGAACGGCTATCCGCTGCCGGCCCATCGCGAAAAGCCCTGGGGAACGGGGCATGCGATTTTAGTGGCCAAAGACGTGATTGATGAGCCGTTTGCCGTGATCAACGCCGACGATTATTACGGCGTCCAGGCGTACCGCGTGATGGCGACGCATCTGGACAACATGGCCGCCGGCAAGACTGCTGATTATGCGATGGTGGGATATCTTCTGCGCAATACGCTGTCGGAATACGGGGCGGTTTCCCGCGGTCTGTGCCGGTACGATTCGCAGATGAGGCTGGCTTCGATTCAGGAATGCACCGGCATTCGAAAAGACGGCGCAGGCGCCGTTTTTGAGGACGCTTCAGGCGCGTCGCATCGGCTGTCGGGGGATGAATATGTGTCGATGAATTTGTGGGGACTGGGGGCGGATGTTTTTGATTTTCTACAGACACGGTTTGACGGCTACCTGAAAGCAGAGGGCGACAACCCGAAAAGTGAATTCGGCATTCCAACAGCGATTGATGCCTTAATCCATAAGGGTCTCAGGAAGGTTCAAATTCTAAGCACAAACGATAATTGGTTCGGCATCACGTATCGCGAGGATCAGCCAATCGCTCGGGACAAGATACGTCAATTGATTGAGCAGGGCGTTTATCCCGAATGCCTGTATGCAAAAGATAGTCAGTCAAGATAAGTTGGAAAGGACAGTGTCTATGATTGGTCTGCGAAGGTTCGTATCTTTTATGATGATGACAACGGTCGCCAGCGCGGCAATCGGACAATCAACGGTTTCGGTTATTCCTCAGCCGGTCAAGCTCGAAGTGCGGTCCGGTGAATTTGAAATAACTCCCGATACCGTTATCGCCGTGGAGTATCCTTCCGAGGCGGTGGGTCGTCTGTTGGCTTCACAGTTGCGCCCGGCCACGGGCTATCCGCTGCCGGTGCGGCGCTGGGCGTCGGATCGGCCGAATCGGATTGTACTGAAAATAGAGGCCGCGCTTGACACATTGGGTGAAGAAGGATATCGCCTGGAGGCCGGTTCACGACAGATAGTGATCTCGGCCAAAACGCCGGCGGGGCTGTTTTACGGCAGTCAGACGCTGCGGCAACTCTTGCCGACGGAGATATTCAGTCCCTCGAAAGTCGAGGGCGTCGCGTGGACTGTGCCGTGCGTGAAGATTGAAGATTATCCCCGATTCGGCTGGCGCGGGATGATGCTGGATACGTCGCGTCATTTCATGCCGAAGGAATTTGTAATGAACTTCATTGATGTGCTGGCGCTGCATAAAATGAATACCTTTCACTGGCACCTGAACGAAGATCAGGGTTGGCGGATCGAGATCAAGGCGTATCCGAAACTGACCGAGATATCGTCCTGGCGCAAAGAGACGGTCCTCGGGCGCAATACCCAAAACTACGACGGTACGCCGCACGGCGGGTTTTATACTCAAGACGAAATCCGCGAGATTGTCGCGTATGCTCAGCAGCGGTTCATTACGATTGTGCCGGAAATCGAGATGCCCGGGCATTGTATGGCGGTGCTGGCGGCCTATCCTGAACTGTCCTGTACCGGCGGTCCGTTTGAAGTGCAAACCCGATGGGGTATTATGCGGGATGTTTATTGCGCCGGCAACGACAAGGTATTTGAGTTTCTCAAAGATGTTCTGGTCGAAACGATGGAGCTGTTTCCCAGTGAGTTTATTCATATCGGCGGAGATGAGTGTCCCAAGGTACGATGGGAAGCTTGCCCTAAATGTCAGGCTCGAATCGAACAGGAGGGGCTGGCCGATGAGCACGAGCTGCAAAGCTATTTTGTTCGGCGGATTGAGACGTTTCTGAACGCCCATGGACGGCGTCTGATCGGCTGGGATGAGATTCTGGAAGGCGGGCTGGCGCCGAACGCGACGGTGATGAGCTGGCGCGGCGAAGGCGGCGGCATTCAGGCCGCACGCGCCGGCCATGATGTGGTGATGGCGTCCAATACGCATCTTTATTTTGACTATTACCAGGCCGACCCCGAAAAGGAGCCGCTGGCCATTGGCGGTTTTATTCCGCTGGACAAGGTCTATAGCTATGATCCGGTTCCGAGTGTCCTGGCAGACGCCCAGAAGAAGCATATCCTGGGGGTGCAGGCTCAAATCTGGACGGAATACATTCCCACGCCGGAACAGGCCGCTTATATGGCGTTTCCGCGGGGCTGTGCGTTGTCGGAGATTGCCTGGACGCCGGTGGACAAAAAGGACTATTCCGACTTTTACAATCGGATGACCCGGCATACTCAGCGGCTTTCTTATGTGAATATGAATTATCGTCCGCTGGACCCGCCGCGGATTGAAATCGGCCGCTGGTCGTCGGGGCAGACCGATGAGACCTATAAACCGATGACCTGGGATTTGGGCGGCCATATCAAAGAGCCGGGGACCTATACGGTTCACTTTTCCTATACGCACGGCGCTCACCGCCTGGATATTCGCGAGGTGCAGCTTCTCAGCGGCGACGTTTTGGTCGCGACGGATGTTCATGAGGGGCGCACCGGCGGTTCGAATTATCGCAATACATACAGGCTTGTCGTTCCGAAAAAGGATTTTGATCCGCAGGCGCCGTATCGGCTGCGCGCGGTGGTTCGCAGCGACGGCGGATCGGATTCCAACGGCGTCATCAGCATTTTGAAAGACGAATAAACAGCAAAGGCTATGTGATGAAAAGGTACCTGAAAACAATTGTCGAGCAGTTTGAGATTGCCGGTCAGGTTGAGCGGATTGAGCCGTTCGGCGGCGGCCATATCAATGATACCTATTCGGTTCAGACCGGCCGCGACGGATCGACTGTGCGTTACATTTTACAGCGGATCAACCATAAGGTGTTTCGGGACCCGTTTGCCCTGATGGACAATGTGATCCGTGTGACCGAGCATATCCGCCGTAAAACCGCCCAATGCAATCCGGCGCTGGCGGCTCGACAGCTTCGCGTCATACGCACGCGGGATCAGGCGGGCTGCTATCGGTGTCCGGAGGGCAATTACTGGCGTATGTACAATCGGATTGAGGCAACGGCGTCCTATGATGTGCTGAGCAGTCCCGCGCAGGCGTATGAAGCGGCGCGGATGTTCGGTGCGTTTCAGAAGATGCTCAGCGATCTGCCGGGCGGTCCGCTGCACGAGACGATCCCGGATTTTCATTATACGCCCAAGCGGCTTGAGGCGTTCGGCAAGGTACTGGACAAAGACCCCTGCAACCGAGCCGCCCAGGTCAAAGAGGAAATTGCGTTTGTTCAGAATCATGCCGAGATATGCAGCGTGTTGGTGGATCTTCAGAATCAAGGCAAGATTCCCGTTCGCGTGACACACAACGACACCAAAATCAATAATGTGCTGTTTGATCGGACGACCGACAAAGGCGTGTGTGTAATTGACCTGGATACGGTGATGCCGGGGCTGTCGCTGTATGATGTCGGCGATATGGTTCGCACGGCGACGTGTCCGGCCGCTGAGGATGAGCGGGATTTGTCGAAAGTGTGGATGGATATTTCGCTGTTTGAACCAATTGCGCGGGGATTTGCGGTCGAAGCGGAGGCGTTTTTTACACCGACGGAGAAGCAGTATCTGGCCTTTGCGGGTCAGTTGATTACGTTTGAGCAGATGATTCGTTTTCTGGGCGACTATCTGGCCGGCGACGTGTATTACAAGATTGCCCGATCCGAGCACAATCTGGATCGCGCCCGAACACAAATGAAGCTAGTGCAATCGATGATCGAACAGCAGGAACGAATGAATCGGATCACGGAAATTATTTGGCGGGACGCCGCACGGTCGGCCGTCTCGGGGAGAACCGGACAATGCGCGTCCTTGTAACAGGCGGGGCCGGCTTTATCGGCAGTCATATCGCGGCGTATTATGCCGATAAGGCGCAGGTTCGTGTGCTGGACAATCTGCGCACGGGCCGACGGGAGAATCTGGACGGTATTGACTGCGAATTTATCGAAGGATCGGTTGCGTCCCGCAGGGATGTCAAGACCGCGATGCGGGATGTGGATTATGTGTTTCATCTGGCGGCGATGATCAGCGTGCCCGAATCGATGGAACATCCTGAAGACTGTATCATCATCAACACGCAGGGCACGACGATTGTGCTGCAGGAAGCGGCCTGGGCCGGCGTTAAAAAACTCTGTTTCAGCAGTTCGGCGGCCATCTATGGCGACAATCCCGCGGCGCCCAAGGTCGAGACGATGATCCCCGAACCGAAAAGCCCGTATGCGGTGACCAAGCTGGACGGTGAATATTATTGCCGTATTTATGCTCAGGAAGGCTGGCTGCCGACCGCCTGTATGCGGTACTTTAATGTGTTCGGGCCGCGGCAGGATCCGAACAGTCCGTATGCCGCGGCGATTCCGATTTTTATTCATAAGGCGCTGCGCAACGAGCCGATAACGATTTTCGGCGACGGCGAGCAGACGCGGGATTTTATTTACGTCAAGGATATCGTGGCGGCCAATGTGTTTCTGGCCGAGCACAGACCTCTGAGCGGTGTGTATAATGTGGCGTGCGGAAGGCGGCAGACGATTAACGAAATCGCCCGAAACATTATCGAACTGACCGGCTCGTCGTCCGAGATTCAGTACGCTCCGGTTCGCGCCGGCGATGTCAAACATTCACTGGCGAGTATCGAAAAAATAACCGACGCCGGATTTACTCCGCAGACGGATTTTCAACGAGGGCTTGCCGAGACTATTGATTTTTTTCGCGGCAGGCAGAATAAACCGTAATCATTAGAAAAGGGAAGGCTGTATGGCACTGGCAGGGATAGACTGGCTGATTCTTGTGGTATTCTTCGCGGCAATTATTGCCATCGGGTTGATTGTCTCCAAAACAGCGGGGCGAAGTTCAGCGGAGTTTTTTCTTGGCGGCCGCAGTATGCCCTGGTGGCTGTTGGGCGTCTCGATGGTGGCGTGCACGTTTTCCTGCGATACGCCCAACCTGGTCACGGGAATGGTGCGCGGCGGCGGCGTGGTGGCCAACTGGGGGTGGTGGGCGTTTCTGATTACCGGTATGGTAACGGTATTTATCTATGCCCAGTTATGGCGGCGGTCGCGGGTGATGACGGATCTGGAGTTTTATGAACTGCGTTACAGCGGCAAAAGTGCGGCCTTTATCCGCGGATTTCGGTCGCTGTATCTGGGGATTTTTTTCAACTGTCTGATTATGGGCACCGTCACGTTGGCGGCCATCAAGATCGGCCAGGTCATTTTTGACGTCAAGCCGTGGGTGGCGGTGGTATTGGGGTCGGCGGGCGTTGTCATTTACGCCACGGCCGGCGGCATCAAAAGCTGTATCTGGGCAGACTTTTTCCAGTATTCGGTGGCGATGTTCGGGGCGGTCTATGCGGCGGTGGTCGCGTGCAATCAGCCGGAAGTCGGCGGGCTAAACGCTTTGCTGGCTCACCCTGAGGTGGTCGGGAAATTGAGCTGGATGCCGGACTTTTCGAACTGGCTGGCGTGGGTACCGCTGCTGCTGATTCCCGTGGCGGTTCAGTGGTGGAGCGTGTGGTATCCCGGCGCTGAACCCGGCGGCGGGGGGTATATCGCCCAGCGGATGCTCTCGGCCAAAGACGAGAAAAACGCCATCGGGGCAACGTTGTTTTTTAATTTTATGCATTATGCGATGCGGCCGTGGCCGTGGATTATCGTGGCGCTGGCCTCGATTGTGGTCTATCCGTCGCTGGAAAGCATCAAATCGGAGTTTCCCGGCATCGACCCGACCTATCTGCGGCATGACATCGCCTATCCGGTGATGATTTCCAAATTGGGGCCGGGCCTGCTCGGATTGGTGGTGGCCTCGCTGATTGCGGCCTATATGTCCACCATCGGAACGCATCTGAACTGGGGCTCTTCCTATGTCGTCAACGACTGGTACAAACGGTTTATGAAACCCAATGCCTCTGAAAAGGAATTGGTCCTTGCCGGTCGGGTCTGCACCGTGATGCTGATGCTGGTTGCCGGATTTTTCGCGCTGACGTTTCTGGAGGACGCCAATCAGGCGTTTGAGATTTTGCTGTTGTCCGGTGCGGGAACCGGCGCGATTTATTTGCTGCGGTGGTTTTGGTGGCGGATTAACGCCTGGACGGAAATCATCGCGATGGTGGCCGCGACAATCGTGGCCTTTTGGATTGTGCTGGGAGTCGGCGATAAAGGCACGATCAAGTGGTATGTTGACAGTCCCGTCGTACGGGATCAGGTCTTTGCCATTAAAGACGTCGAAACCGTCAATACGGTCGTTGCAGAACAACGCCAATATCAACGTCAAATCGATCAGGTCGATGCCGAACTTGAGACGCTCGTCGCAGCGTGGCGCAAGGCCAAGGATCAGGGTTCCGATGCGCGGGATGCGGCCCGTGCCCGATACGACGTCAAACTGCAGGAGCTTGAGCGGTTGAGAACGGCCGCTTCAGCGCCGGTTTTGGTTGAGGCAATAGAGGGCAGACCATGGCAGGAAGACTATGAGGCGTTTTGTGAATACCAGAAACAGTGTGAGTTTGAGCGCGAAAACAAACGTCGTGCGCGGCTCGGTCTGGTGGAAGCGGCCACGGTGGACGAGATGGCGATGACCTTTGACGGTGTTGTTAAAGGCAATACGATTTATATCTTTCACCCCGCGCTGAATAATCTGAAATTCTCGGTACAGCTTCTGGTGTGCGTTGGTATTGTTACGGTCGTGTGGCTGGCAGCGACGTTTTTGACCCGGCCGGCGGACAAACAGACACTGCGCAATTTCTACCGGCTGTGTCATCCCGGCGGTCCGGGTTGGCGAAAAGTGGTTCTGGACGCCCGCGCCGAAGGCGTGGAGATTGACCGGACCGACGCGGTGGGCGACTGGAAGATGCCGTATCAGATCTTGTGTGTGTTCCTGGGGTGCGTGGTTATTTATTCGTCGCTGTTTGCGGTGGGCAATTTTATTTACGGCAATCTGGTGTGGGGATTTGTTCTGTCCGGCGTGGCCCTGGCGGCGACCATCTTGCTGTTTAAGACGCTGGGCAGGATCGGCATTGAAACCATGACCGAAGAAGGCGGCAGCGCATAATGTGACAGTCGTCAAAACGCTGTTAAAGTGTTTTGTATTGAGTGGTATGTGATCAAAGGCAATACGGCCGGGATGTAAGAATGACACAGGACAGGCTTTCAATCCAAACGGACGGCAAGGATTCGCAGACGGCGGCCAGGACCTATTGCGTCCTCCCAACGCCGCAGCCGATAGCGGTCGATGCGGACTTTGAAAAGCCCGTCTGGCAGGCGACCGCGCCGCTGGAGATTGCTTGTGTCCAGCCGGCAACCGGATCGCATCGGCCCCTGACGCAGGTCAAAGTGCGTTATGACCAGGATGCCGTGTATATGATCTTTCGGGTGGAGGATCAATGGGTTCGGGCGGTTGCGACGGACACGCACGGGGCGGTCTGGAAGGATAGCTGCGTGGAGTTTTTCTTTACGCCGCAGGCCGAGCCGTCCGAGGCGTATTTTAATCTTGAAGTCAATTGCATCGGGACCGTGTTAATGCGATATCAGACGGCGCCGCAACGGGATATCCGTTTTCTGGAGAAAGACGATTGCAGGCAAATCAAGCTGGCCGCTTCTCTTGCCAGGCGGCTGATGGCGTGCGAGATTGAAACTCCTGTGGTCTGGACCGTGGAATATGCGCTGCCGGTTGCATTGCTTCGGCGTTATGCGCCTGTTGAACAACCCCGAACAGGGGCGGTCTGGCGCGGCAATTTTTACAAGTGCGCCGATGCAAGTTCGCGGCCGCATTGGCTGAGCTGGTCGCCGATTTCGACGGCGTCGCCGGATTTTCATCGGCCCGATGGCTTTGGAACACTCGAATTTAAGTGAACGCATGGATGGGTTGGTCGGTATAAATAAAGACATAGTTTTTTATGGGGGTTTGACGGAACAAGCCAATTTCGCTGAAAGCAGGTGACGATGAAGGCATTGGTCAAAAAAGAAGCAAAAGAGGGATTGTGGCTCGAAGAGGTCCCAGTTCCGAAAATCGGTATCAACGATGTCCTGATTCAGGTGCTGAAAACCTCGATTTGCGGCACGGATGTCCACATTTACAAGTGGGATCCATGGGCACAGCAGACCATTCGCACGCCGATGGTGATTGGACATGAGTTTGTCGGGCGTATCGTGGAGATGGGCAGTAATGTGCACGATTTCAAGGCAGGAGATATCGTTAGTGCCGAAGGCCACGTCGTGTGCGGCCGCTGTCGGAATTGTCTGGCCGGGCGGAGACATTTGTGTCATTCCCCGCGGGGCATCGGCGTTAATCGCGACGGGGCGTTTGCCGAATATATCTCTGTACCGGTGACCAATGTCTGGTATTGCGATACGTCGATTGATTTGGAGGTGTTGAGCTGTTTTGATCCGCTTGGCAATGCGGTGCATACCGCCCTGACCTACCGCGTCATCGGCGAGGATGTGCTGATTACCGGCGCCGGGCCGATTGGATGTATGGCCACGGCCGTGGCCCGGCAGATCGGCGCCCGATTTATCGTGGTGACCGATATCAATCCGGATCGGCTGGCGCTGGCCCGGAAGATGGGTGCGACGAAAACCCTTGACCCGCGCAGCGAATCGCTGGATGCGGTGCAGCGGGAATTGGGAATGAAAGAAGGCTTTGACGTCGGTATGGAGATGTCCGGCAGTCCGTCGGCTCTGACCGATATGCTGGCGTCGATGGCGCACGGGGGGAAGGTTGCACTGCTGGGTCTTTTGCCCCCGACGCAGGTGGATTGGAACTTAGTGATTTTCAACGGACTGACACTGAAGGGAATTTACGGACGGCTGATGTACGAGACGTGGTATAACACGACGATGCTGATTCAGTGCGGGCTGGATATCGCGCCGCTGATCACGCACCGTTTTGACTATACGGATTATGAAAAAGGATTTTCGGCGATGTTGTCCGGCAAAGCGTGTAAGGTCATATTGAATTGGGCAACGTAGCCGCACAGCGGAGAATAGAGATATGTTTGGCCAAATGAAATCATACATAACTGAGCAGCTTGGGCAGATGCGCCGGTCGGGTCTGTACAAAGCCGAGCGGGTGTTGACCGGTCCGCAGAAAAATCGCGTCGAAGTCGCCTCGGGACGATCCGTACTGAATTTGTGCGCAAACAATTATCTGGGGCTGTCTGACCATCCGAAGATCATTCAGGCCGCCAAAGACAGTTTTGACAAGTGGGGCTACGGCCTGTCGTCGGTGCGGTTTATCTGCGGGACTCAGCAGATTCATAAAGAATTGGAACAGAAGGTGTCCGCATTTCTCGGTACAGAAGATACGATTCTGTACAGCAGTTGTTTTGACGCCAACGGCGGCTTGTTTGAAACGCTGCTTGGGCCTGAGGACGCCATTATCAGCGATCAGCTCAACCATGCCAGTATTATCGACGGCGTCCGGCTGTGCAAGGCGCAGCGCTACCGCTATAAGAACTGCGATATGGAAGATTTGGAAGAAAAGCTCAAAGACGCCCGCGACGCGCGGTTTCGGCTGATCGCCACCGACGGCGTTTTTTCGATGGATGGATACGTTGCGCCGCTGGATGCGATCTGCGAGCTGGCGGAGCGCTATGATGCGCTGGTGATGATTGATGATTGTCATGCCACCGGCGTGATCGGCAAAACCGGACGCGGTACGCCGGAATATCGCGACGTGATGGGGCGCGTGGATATTATCACCGGCACATTCGGCAAGGCGCTGGGCGGCGCCAGCGGCGGGTTCACGACGGGACGGAAAGAAATCATCGAATTGCTGCGTCAGCGAAGCCGGCCGTATTTATTTTCCAATACGCTGGCGCCGTCGATTGCATGCGCGTCGCTGGCAGCGCTGGATATGCTCAGCCGGTCGCCCGCGCTGCTGGAGACACTGCGGGAGAATACCGCCTATTTCAGATCGCGCATGGAGCGGACGGGGTTGAATGTCCTGCCCGGCGACCATCCGATTGTACCGATCATGCTGGGCGATGCGGTAGCGGCTCAGCAGATGGCCGAGCGGCTGCTGGAAGAGGGAATTTATGTGATTGCCTTTGCGTATCCGGTTGTGCCGGAAGGCAAGGCCCGGATTCGCACCCAGATTTCCGCGGCGCATACCCGGCAGGATCTGGATATGGCGATAGAGACGTTTCAATCTGTGGGCAAAGCAATGGGGCTTTGCTGAGTCAATGGCAACCGAAAATTCCGAGAACGAAAGGAGATACTATGACGGCAAGATAACACTGCAAGAGAAGATGTTGTTGTAGCCCCTGATTCTTTTACAGTATATCATTGCGGGGGGGCTGATAGTATTGGTTTATTGAGACCTATTGGTTTGGAATTTTTGGAGATAACGATGTTTAAGACATTTGCAATAGTTATGATGTTGGCCGCTTTCCTGACGGCTGCGAACGGGATGGTTGTTTTCAGCGATGATTTCGAGAGCTATCAGGCGGCAAATCCTGCCGGCGCCGACTTTTTGGCCAACTGGACTGTCGAAGGTCCGGGAGGGGATAATTCCTCGCGCATTTTTAATACCGGACTGTATGGCGGTACGCGGCTGTGGATCTCCAATGTGGACGGTACGAGTATCACCAGCAAGGGAATTAACATTGCAAGCGAGACGGATTACGAGTTTTCGGCGCTGCTGTTGGCCGAGACATCCGATCCGTCCCGAATGACGTTGTCGTCCTATGATTTATTGGTTGGTTCCGATGTCGCCTCGGCCGTGAGTGTTATCGGCGGTCCGGTGGAAGTGCTCAGTGCCGGTTCGGATAATAATCCCAATAAAAATGACTTCAAGACCCTCCATGCATTTACTACCGGTGCACTGAATCCCGGCGATCACCTGTTCATTAAGATTACCTTCATTGGCAATGGAAACCCTCAAACGGCCAAACCCTATTTCGGCGTGGATGATGTGAAAGTCTCTGCGGTGACCGATATGACGATTGATCCGGCCAATCCGCCGGAAACGATGCGCGGGGTAGTGCTGCGAAACGGTCAGATCCGCACCTTCAACCTGGAACAGGTGTCCCATCGCGGCCCGAACTTTGAAGTCATTGTGCTGGATGAGGACGGGGCAACCCAATTGCCGATTGATCCCGGCCCGGTCCGTACCTATCGCGGCTGGTGCGAAGAAGAACCGGACAGCTACGTCGAAGCGACCTTGCTGCCCAACGGCGATCTGCGCTACCACGTGTTCAAGGGCAACGCGACGGACTGGTGGTTCAATCCCCCGTATGAAACCAATGACAATGCCGCGGCGGTGAATAACTTTACTCCTCTCGGCGGAACGCCTCAATCTCCCGCCGGAGCGCCCTATCCGGGAGCCTCTTTTACCGCTTCAGCCGCCGGGTTGGGCAATCTGTACAAAACCGTTTACCAGCACGATATCGGGTTTGATGTGCTGGTTGAATATATGAACGCCACCAATTATTCTGATTTGTCCAGTTACGCCCGCAAGGCGGAAAACGCTGTGTCGCATTTTAATGCGATTTATACACGCGATCTGCTGATGGAAGTCAAACTGGGCAAGGTCGTTTATCGCACGAGCAACGCCGGCCTGGATCGATCCAGCGAGCAATGGGGCATCGACTGGTGGAACATCAATGATTACTGGAATGCTATGTTCCCCGGCGTGAATCATCATTTTGTCGGATTTGTCGGCTCGGTGGGCGGCGGCGTGGCCTTTGTCTGCGACTACGGCGGTAACGGCTGGGCGGGGCGCACCTTTAACGGCTGGAACGGCAACGACCATAACTGGCAGCATGTGGCCCGTCATGAGGTCGGCCACAACTTAGGCGCCAGCGATAATGTGGGCGGCAATCCCGAAGGCGCGACGGTGATGAGCGGCAACAATTACGGGTTGTCTCGTTTTTCGAATCCCGAACTGCTCCAGATTATGAGCTGTCGTCAGTCGAAGCTGAATCAGGGCGTCAATATCCGTAATATCGGGCTGTATGATTATCCGGTCCCCCCGTATGCGAATCTTGACCGGTTCACCGTCGCGGCGACCGAATCGGGCAGACTGGATGTGCTGGCCAATGATTACGACGCCAACGGAGATTCGATTGCGATTGCCGATTTTCCGGAAACAACGGCGTTCGGCGGCAGATTGGAATTGTCGCCGGGAACCGGCCCGAACGGACGGGATGAGCTGTTCTATATGGCGCCCGGCAATAAGCTCGGGATGGATAAATTTCAGTACACCATTGTGGATTCAACCGGGCGGACTGCTCACGGCAATGTCCATGTGACCGTAGAGGTTCCGAACCCGACGCTTCGGGGATACTGGAAACTGGATGAAACCTCCGGTACGACGGCCTATGATTCAACGATCAATGGCAACCATGGTCAATTAAAGGGCGACTTGGCCTTCGAGACGGATTCGATTCCGGGTAAGTTCGGCCGCGCCCTGGTCTTTGACGGCCAAGATGATTATATTGAAATACCGTCGTTGAATTTCAGCAGCAATACGGTGACAATAACCGCATGGGTTCGGCCTGACAGTGTTCAGACGGCATACGCCGCGATTTTTTCGTGTCGCAACAGCGGCGCAGCCAATCTGAATTTCCGGGATAACAACCGGCTGGGGTATCACTGGAATGACAAGTACTGGAACTGGAATTCCGGGTTGTCCCTTTCCGTCGGTCAGGCGACCTTTGTCGCGCTGGTGATTGAGCCGACGCGGGCGACCCTTTATACCTATGACGGCTCGGCGCTGAATAAGGCCGTCAACAATGCCGCTCACCAGCCCGAATCCTTCTACGGCAGTTCGGCTATCGGACGGGATTGGGGCAGAGCCGACCGGAGTTTTCACGGCGGACTGGATGACGTGCGAATCTACAGTGTTTCTTTGACAGAAAGTCAAATTCAGGACGTGATCGCCGGCGGCGCTGCGGAAAGCCCGAATCCGTTTAACGGCGCGCAGGGGATGTTTTTGTCTGTTGATCTGAAGTGGTCGATGGGCGCCTCGGCGGCAGCCAATGACGTCTATCTCGGCACGGATTACGATGCGGTTGCCGCTGCGGATACCTCTTCTGCGGAGTATGAAGGTCAAGTGACCTCGCCGACCTACCGGCCGGACGCACTGAAACGAAACACCCGATACTATTGGCGGGTGGATACCGTGCTTGCCGGCGGCCAGATCATTCCGGGACAGGTCTGGACATTTACAACCGGCGACGGTTTCGGCGGGATTTTGCGTGAAGCCTGGCGAAATATCTCCGGCAATCGGGTCTCGGCATTGACCGGAAACGCCCGCTATCCGAACAGCCCCGATGTCGTGGAAATGATCAACTCTTTTGAAGGGCCGATCAACTGGGCGGATAATTACGGTACGCGGATACACGGGTTTCTTGTCCCGCCGACAACGGGTCAGTACACGTTTTGGATTGCCAGCGATGACAATTCGGAATTGTGGCTCAGTCCGACAACGTCTCCTTCGAACGCTATCCGCATTGCCCATGTGACCGGCGATCCGGCCTGGACGGATCATCGACAATGGGATAAATATGATTCTCAACAATCCAATACCTACAGCCTTCAGGCCGGACGCGCCTATTACATCCGCGCACTGCATAAAGAAGGCGGCGGCGGCGATCATGTGTCGGTGGCCTGGAGCGGGCCGGACATTGAACGGCAGGTCATTCCGGGCCGCTATCTGGCGCCGTATGCTCCCGATTATGATTGGTCGCCTTATTTTGCGGCCGATTTAATTGAAGGCGTCGATGCACTGGAAGGCCGCGATTATCTGGACAGCGTTTCGCATCTGGCGTCCTCCTTTGACGGCAATCCGGCTGTCTTTTCCAAAGTCGCCGGCCCGCAATGGCTTGTGGTTGAGCCTGACGGGACGTTCAGTGGCGTGCCGCGCGACGCCGATACGGGATTGAACACGTTTACCGTTCGAGTGACAGATTCGTATAACCGATTTACGGAAGCCCTGTTTGAGGTGTATGTGTGGGATATGTTGACCGGCGAAAAGGGGCTGGATGATTTGGCCGGTCTGGCGGAGTACTGGCTTGCCGGCGGCTGTACTGATTTTCCGCCCTGCGGGGGCGCGGATCTGACCGGCGATCATGCGGTTGATCTTGAGGATTTGGCCGTGATGTCGAGCATGTGGCTGCTTGATTGACCGGTGCGCCTGAATACGAGGTCTCGGCGGGTTTGGGATGTGTGCCATCCCGCTGAGACTTTTTGTCTTGTAAGAGGCTGTTGATTTGAAAGCCGAGCAGGTCATTTTTATGCAGATGAAAGGCTGAAAAATGAGATGTCGCAAACACGCGATCGGTTTAATGGTTATGGTACTGAGTCTGTTTGCAGGAACACTTCCGGCCGGCGAATTTCCTCAGGATGTCAAATTGAAAGTGGTATCCGCCGAGTTAACGCCGCCGGAGATGTTTCAGCCGCGAGAGCGGATTGACAACGCCGTTGACGGGGATTTTACAACGCTGTTTCACTCTCCCTGGGCGGGTATTGCTCCGAAGACGCCTTTGTCCCTGACATTTACCCTTGAGCCCGGCGTTGAAGAAATCAGCTATATCGTTCTGACTCCCCGAGCCTCCGGCGTCAATGGCATCATTCGAGCGGGCGCGGTCGCCGTGAAACGAGCCGGCGAGAATGAATTTAAGGAAGTGGAAACATTTCGCTTTCGGCGAACCCATCAGGCCTGCTATGTCAATTTCAGCCCGCCGATAACAAACCCTGAGGCAATTCGCGTTACAGTGACTGATGCGTATTCCCAGGATCAGAAATATTATGTTTCGCTGGCTCAGTTCGAGGCCTACGCCGCCGCCCGTCCGGAGGATCATCCCGATTATCAACGGTTCACCGACTTGACATTTTCTGAGCTGGCTGACGGGATTACGCAGCAGGATATCGACGGGATTCAAAACAGTGTGTTAAAAACGATTGCTCAGCAACTGTTTGACGGAACGTACCGGCGTGAATATCGTGTTCAGACCTATGAGGCTTACCGCGATGTGTACAGCCTGGCGGAGGAACTCAAGACGGGACTTTACAATCAATTTGAGAATCCCACGGGCATCTTCTTTGAAGAAGATCAGGATGTGCTTGTTTTTGTGGGCGATACCCACGGCCACGACATTTCGCTTCGCGTGCGGGATTTTGCCCAATCCGGCGATGACCATTCGTACCGGTTGCGCACGGGCGTGAACCAATTCAAAACAAAAGGCCGCGGCAACGGTTATCTGAGTTATTATGTGGATCATCCCGACAGCGCGCCGCCGATTACTGTGCATATCGCATCCGGCCGAGTCAATGGGTTTTTTGACGCACGGAAACATACCAACGCTGATGGCGCGACACTGCTGGATCATGCCGTCAGCCCCATTATGGACTTACGGGGACAGCATGTGCAATTGGCCTATACGGTCAACGCCCTGAAAGCAAACAGCCCGGAGAACCTTCGCGATCTGGTGGAGGTGTACGATACCATTGTCCGTCATCAGTTCCACATATTGGGATTGTTTAAGCACGATCGGGCGCCTCAAAACCGACTGTTCGGCCGGGTAGTGTGGCGCGGTTATATGTTCAGAGATCAGCTTGGCGCCGGATTTAACGAAAATACCATGGGCGTCGTCGCCCGTTACCCAAAAATCCTGCAAAACTCATGGGGTCCGGTTCACGAATTCGGACATATTAATCAGACGCGGCCGGGGATGATGTGGGTCGGAACGACGGAGGTGACGAACAATATATTTTCGGTCTATACGCAGTATCGGTTTACGCCGGACAATCTGCGTCTGGAACATGAACGCGTGGCAGGGACGATCGGCGGTCGTTTTAACGCCTATCTGAACAATGCACATATTCATCACCAGGAATGGGGCTTGCAGGCCGGCCCCGACAGAGCCTATAGTGAACGCAACGGCGCCTGGGACGGAGATCATTTTGTCAAATTGTGTCCGTTGTGGCAGTTGACGCTGTTTTTCCATCTGGCCGGAGAGGGCAATCCGTGGCATCGTCCGTATTTTTGGGGGGACGTGTATGAGGCGGTTCGGACGCGCGATGAGACGGGCATTTCGCACGGCCAATTGCAGGTGGATTTTGTCAAACATGTGTGTGATGCCGTTGGGTACGATCTATCGCAATTTTTTATACGAATCGGTATGCTTCAGGAGGTGGATAAGCTTTTCAGTGATTATACATCCGCTCGCAAAACCATCACCGCCGAAATGATCCAGGAGGCCGTGGAATACGCCTCGCGATATCCCACGCTGCCGCTTGAGGACACATTGCATTATATCAGCGGCAACAGTTACCTGGCCTATAAAAACCGCCTTGCTCTTGAGGGCGTCCCGGGCCAAGGCGTTTCGGAAACCGAGCGGGGTATTCGCGTTGACCATTCCGTCTGGAAGAATACGGTCGTATTCGAAACGTATCGCGGCCGGGAGAAGACACACATTACCATGACGGGAACCGGCAGCCCTCATCCACGCAGTTTCACAGATGTGCCCTATTTCGAGGACTCAACAAAAATAGTAGCTGTTGGATTTGACGGCCAGCGAACACAGGTTTATCCTGCGGCTGAACAATAAGGATACAGATCATTACCGCATATTGTTAATTGATGGAAAGGATTGAAAGGATGAGCTTCAAGATGAGCGTTCTATTAATGTTGGTCGGGTGCTGCCTGATGTCGAGTGTGTGGGCGGCGCCGGACTGGGAAGATGAGACGATCATTGGTATCAACAAAGAACCTGCCAGGGCGTCCGGATTGTCTTTTGGTTCGGTACGTGCTGCGTTGGCCGGGCTGCAATGGTCAACGCCGCAGGAGCTGGTTGCCAAACGGTACGCATCGGATTATTTTCAGTCACTCAACGGCGACTGGAAGTTTCATTGGGTCAAACACCCCGATGAACGTCCGGTCGATTTTTATCGCACGGACTATGATGTCAGCGCGTGGGACACGCTGCCGGTTCCTTCGAACTGGGAATTATATGGTTATGGAACGCCGATCTATGTGAATATCACGTATCCGCATACCAAAAATCCCCCCCGCATCATCGGTAATGTGCCGGCGCATTTTACCGCGAATCGTGAACCGAATCCGGTCGGTTCCTATCGCCGCCGCTTTACCGTGCCGGCCGATTGGTCAGATCAAGCGGTGTATGTGCATTTTGCCGGCGTCTCCTCGGCGTTTTATCTGTGGGTCAACGGGCAGCGGGTCGGCTACAGTCAGGGCAGTCGGATGCCGTCGGAGTTTAACATTACCGATTACCTCCAGCCCGGCGAAAACATCATGGCCGTTGAGGTGTATCGCTGGTCGGACGGCGCATATCTGGAAGATCAGGATTTCTGGCGGCTGAGCGGAATTTATCGAGATGTCTTTTTATTCGCGACGCCGCGTGTGCAGTTGTGGGACTATTTTGTTCAGTGTGAACTGGATGCGGCGTATCGCGACGCCGAGGTGACAGTCCGAACGGAGATTCGCAATCAGTCCGACAGCGCCGCGACCCGAAAAGTCGTGGCGCATCTGGTCGGGCCGGACGGCGTGATGCTGCAATCGCCTCTGGCACAATCGGCGCCGGTTCGTATCGCTTCCGGCGGGCAGGCTGAGGTTACGCTCAGCGGGCGCGTCGTCAACCCGGCCAAATGGACTTCCGAGACGCCGATACTTTATACCGTGTTGGTTGAATTGCAGGAGGCCGACGGCAAGACGGCACAAGTCAAAGGGACACGGTACGGATTTCGAACAATTGAACTGAAAGATCAGCAGTTTCATATCAACGGTGTGCCGGTGCTGCTCAAAGGCGTCAATCGGCATGAGCATGATCCGGATCGCGGACATGCCATTACACCGGACTCGATGATGCGCGATCTGGATTTGTTCAAGCAGCACAATATCAATACCGTCCGCAACGCCCATTATCCCAATCAGAGCATCTGGTATGACTTGTGCGATCTGTACGGGGTGTATGTCATTGACGAGGCGAATGTCGAATCGCACGGAATGGGCTACGGCCGCGAGTCGCTGGGGCATGTCGCCAGTTGGGAAAAGGCGCATACCGATCGAATGGAGCGTATGGTGCACGCGCACAAGAATCATCCGTCCGTCGTGATCTGGTCGATGGGCAACGAAGCCGGGCCGGGGCGAAATTTTGCCGCCGGACGGCAGGCGATCCTGGCGATTGATCAGTCCCGTCCCATTCATTACGAACGCGACAATTCCGTGGCGGATATTCAAAGCGTTATGTACCCCTCAGTCGAATGGCTGGAGAACCAGGGGCGCAGCGATTCAGAAAAACCGTTTTTCGTATGCGAATACGCTCATGCGATGGGCAACGCCATCGGCAATCTGAAGGAATATTGGGATGTGTTTGAGACCTATCCGCGGTTGATTGGCGGCTGCATCTGGGACTGGGTCGATCAGGGGCTGCGCAACTATACCGGCCACACCAACCCCGACGGCTCGCCGGAGTGGTTTTTCGCTTACGGCGGCGACTATGGCGATTGGCCCAATGACGGCAATTTCTGTATCAATGGGGTGATTGATCCGGACCGCAACATTACCGCCAAACTGCGGGAAGTCAAGCGGGTGTATCAGTATATCAAGTTCGAGTTGGCCGAAGTCAGGCCGGACAGCATCGATGTGAACATCGATAACCGTTATTATTTTACCGATCTCAATCAGTTTGAAGGCCGCTGGGAGCTGCTGGAAGACGGGCTTTCCATTGCGGGCGGTCGGTTTTCGCTGCCGGATACTGCCCCGGGCCAATCGGCGACGCTGACGCTTCCGGTTCGACAGCCTCAACGGCGCGCTGGTGCGGAATATTTTCTGAATGTTTCGCTGCTGACAACAAAGGAAACATTTCACACCGGGCGCGGTCATCAGGCCGCCGCTGCACAGCTCGTTTTGCCCTATGCAGCGCCGGAGGCGACAGCGCCGACGGCTTCGATGCC
>OMKS01000533.1_pt1 | contig 35558 bp, 33 predicted proteins | sample 1674721 | NCBI WGS metagenome assembly OMKS01 (sample SAMN06264996, study PRJEB25208) | sediment metagenome | isolation source: hot spring sediment | place: USA: California | collected 2014-09-02 | reverse complement strand
CAAGCAGAAGACGGCATACGAGATCTAGTACGGTCTCGTGGGCTCGGAGATGTGTATAAGAGACAGGTCAAGAAGGTTTCGGTGTTGGTATCCGATCTTCGCAAGCTTTCATCAACTGATAGTTATTTCGGTTATCTCGATGTAGTTCATCAGTCAAAGATTATCAGGAACATCTGCACTACTGTTATACAGCGACGGGAAAATGAATTTGTCGGCATGCTCAAGGAACTGGATGTTCGCTTGAAAAAAAACCGGGAATGTGCCGAGAGATATCATTTTCGAATGTTTTCCTCATCGGCACATGAGCTTCTGCACCCAATCGGTCGAAGAATTGATCAAATCAGAGATATGGTAAAATCTAAACGTTCCGACATTTTTGCGGATGTTTTGCGCCTGTGCGAGGAGGTTTCACAAGAACTTGACAGGGCCGAACCGAAATTGAGACGTTTGAAACGTTATGAAACGATAGTCATGTTTCTTTCAATCTTTCTGAGAAATTCCTTCGTCATTCTTGCGGTTATTTTGTTTATCGCCCTCGTTGTCTTCCCGAACATGATTTATTATTGCAACATTTTGCTGCCTGATTTTATTCTGATGAATATTGACAGTATGTGGATGTATCAGAAGCAACTTATTTCGTTCGGAATAATCGGCGGTTTGCTGCTTTCCGTGTGCAAGTCATTAAAGGGAATGCTTAAATCGTCGTGATGAGCCCACTCGCAGGGTGGTACACTGAAGAAACTGCCTGTTCTGACAGACGCGCTTACGCTGCAACGGAGATGCATTACCCCCGCAACAATTCACGTTGTCTCTTGAAAACATATTTTGTAATAATTTCTTCGTCACCGCGGGTGAGATTGATGAATTTGACAGATGTGACGTATTTCCCGTCTTGATCTGCTTCCACATCCGACAGGACGACTTCACCTAGAATATTAAGCGGTGTTTCCATTGTCAGTGGTAGTATGAGCCTGATAGCGATTATGCTTCCAATGGGAAAGTGATCATATGCCTTGAATCGCATGCCTGAAGCGCTGATATTAATGCTTTCAAAGCATTCAGGGCAGACTTTCTTAACGTTCGTGCCGTCGAGAGTTTCCAATATCTTATCGACCTTGCAATTGAGTCGATGCAGAAGTTCATAGAGTGTTTCAAGAGTCACGTTTTCAATTTCAGGCAATTTGTATGTTTCGCCGAATGCTTTCTCAAAGATAACATGCGTGTTTTTCATGTTTTGTCGATAGCGCTCATTTTCTACGGGACTATAGATGATTTTGAGAACATCATCCACCCGTGCATGATTTCTCCGGGAGACACGCGTGGCGTGAACGGTGGGGAAATCTCTTGATTCCGTAATGCTGAAAAGGATACCCTTGTTCTGTACGTATAGGTATATGTCGGTGCCGGGCGATAGCGTCATGGATTTGTCGGGTACATCAACCTGAAGTGTGACCGTATCATTCGATGTATCCATGATAAGAGCTTTTGTATCAATAATTCTGTTATCGTGAGAGAAGCTTATATCGACTGTTGTTTGCGCCAGGAGATGGTGAGACACGCCGTTGGACACTGCCATGTTCGATTCCTTTCAAATTTATGAAAGAACAATGCAGTAAATGTGCCAGTAGGGGTGTTACTCAAAGAGCAACAAGGCGGCCGCTCGTAATTTCTTTCCCAAAAGGCTGTAGATTATTCGGGGGGGTGCAATACTACTGAATAGTTGCTATAAATGCATCAACGACTTCCTTATCAAATTGAGTATAAACATTCCGTCGGAGTTCTGCGATTGCCTTCTCCACAGGCAGTCCCTTTCTATACGGTCTATCGCTGGTCATCGCATCGTATGCATCGGCCACTGACAGGATTCTCGACAGACGGGGAATCTCTTCGCCTGAAAGGCCGTCGGGATAACCTTTTCCGTCCCATCGCTCATGGTGGTGCCTGACGATCTTCCGTTCCGTCTCGAACAGTTTGATGGATTTCAGGATGTTTTCGCCGATTTCCGGATGGGTTTTGATTGTGTTGTATTCATCGTCAGTTAAACCGCACGGTTTCAGCAATATACTGTCAGGTATGGCGATTTTGCCGATATCGTGAAGAATCGAAGATATTTCGAGGCATTCAATCTCACTGGTGGATAAATGCATTGACTGTGCAGTTATGACAGAAAGACGGGTCACATTAACCGAATGCCGTTCGGTATACTGGTCTCGCACATGAATTGACCGAACCAGTGATTTGAATGTGTCGATTATGCTGGTGAATATACTTTCATAAAGGATTCTGTTCTCAAGATTTAGAGAGGCTCGCGTTGTGAGGCTCGAAATGTAATTGAGGTCGCGCTGGGTAAAACAGTTGTCACTTTCCTGATTCGTCAGGTTGAGAAGGCCGAATATTCTGTTCCTTATCATTAAAGGAACGCAGAGAAAAGATTTATACGGATCGTCTTTGCTCATGGCGGTCCTGATCAACGCCTTTCTCGTTTCTAACACTTCATTGAAGACGGGTTTCCAGAAGGGGAGAAGCGCATCAAGGGACGCGATTCCACCTCCATTATATCCTTTAACGATTTTAGGATGAAAGATTAGATTTTCTTCGTCAACGAGAACAAGGGAACAGATTTCCCCCGGTGCGATAGTCATTGCCAGTGCCACGATTTCGTCAAAGATGTCATCGTTGCTTCCCCCCGACTTTTCAATGCTGTCATAAATATAGCTGATGGTGGACAGCTCCCTGACTTTTTCAGCCAGACGGGAGTTATTTGTTTTAATGTCTAATTCTCTGTCAGTCAGGATCATTTTTTCGTTGAGATAGATTTTTACCTTGAAAATCAGGTCGTCAATTTTGAACGGTTTTGTCAGGAAATCGACAGCACCGTATTTCATGGCTGAAATGGACACATCGATCGAAGGATATCCCGTAATGATGATAACTGACGCGGCGGGGTGAATTTCCTTGATTTTATGCAACAATTCGATCCCATTCATGCCGGGCATCTTCAAATCACTGATAATGAGATCAAAGGATTTCTTGCTGATCAGTTCGAGCGCCTGAAAGCCGTTCTCAACCTCAGTGATCATCTCAATTCCTTCAGCTTGGATCGCATCGGCTATGAGGGTTCTTGTGGAACTGTCATCATCGACGATTAAAATTGAATGCATAAGTCTTCTCCGGCAGAGTGCGGTATTTTTGTGAAAATGACATCAGCGTTCTGAATATCAACAACTGCGGTGTTCCGCGGATGTCGGTGGTACCACTAAGGGGGTGGTGGAATGTAAAATCAAAACAGAAATAGTGAAAATACGATGTCGGGTACTTATATTTGCTTCCGGCCATATGCGCAGGCCGTCATACCGATCATGACACGCGAGGTGCGATCCCCATGTCCTCCTATGCGTAGCGTTTCGAGAAAAACCTATGGCCCGTCGAACATGATCGGCGGACATAGTCTCGATTGAGGACAGTGCAGGCATCAAGCGGAAACATTCACGCCACAAATTATATGCCTCAAGGATTGGGCGTCCATGAAGCCTACTTCTCATTATTCTGCAATATAATATCCAACAAGCCGTATGAGATTTTTTCGTAGGCTTTTGAATTGCCGTCAGATGACGATATCGTGACGGTATCATGGTATTTTGCCGATTCATTGATTATTTCGGACACCGATCCTTTTGCGGCGTTCTGTTTGTTGTATGCCCGTAGAACACCTTCAATCTTGTAAGATGAAATTGACACAGCGGCCTCACAGAAAGAAATCTCGTACACTATTTTATCGGTCGTATTTGCATTTATCTTTAAAATATTTTCACCACGGGAATCATGCGCGTCGCTCATGGAATAATTGCAGATATTATTTGACTATTATGATTTTTTTGTTTACATCCCGACTACGGCAGTGTAAATATTTTGACGGTCATGGGCCGGAAACGTTTCTGCCGTCAGCAGAAAAGTGGGGAAGGAAGTCAATGAAGACAGTCAAGATACTGATTGCTGAAGATAACGATTTGAACAGACTTAATCTCTCTGAATTGTTATCGGATACCACCGGTTATGATGTTACGGCGGTTCGGGACGGTAAGGAAGCAATGGAGATTTTTCCACTTGATAAATACGATATCGTCATAACAGACCTCAAAATGCCGCATATTGATGGCCTGCAGCTCCTCGCGTTCATCAAAGAGATTAATCAGGATGCCGTTGTTATCATCATGACCGGCTATGCAACGGTAAGCAGCGCCGTTGAAGCAATGAAGCTCGGAGCTTTTGATTATATAACCAAACCTTTAAAAGACGACATTGTCCTGCTTACTGTAAGCAGGGCACTTTCATTCGTTCGATTAAAAGAAGAAAATATAGCGCTGAAAGATCGTCTCAAGGAGAAATATGACTTTGGAAAAATGATCGGATACAGCGAGAGCATGAAGAAAGTATTTGAAACAATTAAGAAAGTTGCATCAACGGACAGTACCGTTATCATATATGGAGAGAGCGGCACCGGGAAAGAGCTCGTGGCGAAGGCAATTCATTTCAACAGTGATCGTAAGTCCAAGCCGCTGGTGACGGTAAATTGCGGCGCTATTCCCGAGGAACTCCTTGAGAGCGAATTGTTCGGTCATGAAAAAGGTGCCTTTACCGGGGCGATCAGGAGCAGAATCGGTCGGTTTGAATTAGCACAGGAGGGGTCGATCTTCCTGGACGAAATCGGCGATATGAGCCCGTCCCTTCAGGTTAAACTGTTGCGGGTCATACAAGAACGTCAATTTGAACGAATCGGTGGAATGCGGACGATTGATGCGGATGTGAGGATAATCGCGGCGACACACAGAGACTTGGAAGAGGCGGTCAAGGGCGGTAATTTCAGAGAGGACTTGTTTTATCGTATCAATGTTATTCCCATCCATATTCCGCCGTTGAGAGAAAGAAGAACGGATATTCCCATCCTCATGGGTCACTTTCTGAGAACGTTCAATAACCTGAAAAAGAAACGGGTTAATGGGCTGACCCCGGAGGCTATGAATTACATGAATGAATATGCATGGCCGGGAAACGTCAGGGAATTGCAAAATACCATGGAGATGCTGATTGTCATGAAGGAAGAGGGATCCATCGACGTGGATGATTTGCCTGAACGTATATATCGCAACGCGGGAGGAACACATGTCATCAAATCCGGGTTGGAAATTCCGGAAGAGGGGTTAAATCTCAATGAGGCGGTTACATTGTTTGAGAAAAATATACTTTTAAAAGCCCTTGAGAAATCAGGGGGTGTAAAAAATAAAGCGGCACAGCTCTTGAAGCTCAATAGAACCACCTATGTGGAGAAATTGAAGCGATACAATATCACGTGACCAAGAGTATCCCATATCATCCGTTCGCTCGTTCATCCCCCGTATAAATGTTCGTAGCAACGCTGTGGCACTGCTCCAATAATCTGTATTAATCTCGATGCCCCAAATCAAAACTCCAAAAAAACGGCATGTCAAGGCTCAGGTAAAGGCCAAGGCGTAAACGCGACACCTTTTAGAGAATGTCAATTCTATGTTCACCTATCATGCCATTGTCATTAATTATACACGGCGGATAGCTCGATAAGTACCCTCTCTTCAATTTCTATACTTTTGATTACATGATCCCTGCAAACGTCAAATAATTGGCTTTCCTATATGATGGTTTGACATATATCGGACCTCACTCCGCTCCCGGATCTCAGCAATACCAGCCTCTCACTGAATACTGCAATGCGCAACCGGATGGTATGTTACTTGCTATTACCTTTTTCGGAAATAATTCAACAGTCACTGGTGTCACGAGCATGTCGGAAATACATACCAAGAAGATACGTCCTATCACTACGATTGTGATGATGATTGCGGCCTTTCTCTGCCTCATGACTATCCCCTCGACTGTCGCGGGGAGTCAGAAAGATGCAACCTGCTATGCCGTCCATGTCGCGTCATTCAGGACTATTTCCGGTGTTTATGAACTCATCGAGTCCCTGAAGAAGGAGGGTATTCAGCCCTTTTATGTTGATGCAGAGATCCCCGGCAAGGGGGTGTGGTATCGGGTCTTCACGTCTTTCTATGACAGCCGGGATGATGCGGTTGCATTCGCAGATCGTATGAAGGAACAGGGGGCTATCGAAGACTATCGAGTGATCGAAATCGAAAGAGGAGTTTTATCGGGTAATAAAGAAGATGAAATGAAGCCTTATGAATGGATTCAGGCAACTCACGACGAAAAACATGAAATCAAAGAAAACGAGGTTTCAGCATCAAGCGCGACGCAGATCAATCCTGATGCGCCACATTACCACATCAAACCGGTGTCGGAGGAGAAGATAAGGATTATTGATGTCGGCAAAGACGACGAGGCGCCGGAATATGAATCAGGACAAGACGAATCGGCGCTGAACCGATATCGTGCCATGCTTCAACGGACGGATCTTACGCCAGATCAGAAAGAAACAGCAGCGAGACATATGGCGGATTGCTATTTTCAAATCGGAATTAAAGGTGAAAGGGATGCATTTTTTCAGGCGATGGAGCACTACCGCAGCCTCATCAACATATATCCCGGTAATGCCGATACCACCGCTATCGCTCGTCTTCGCCTGGCTCAATGCTATGATCACGTGACGATGTACTACGAAGCCATCAGAGAATTACGGAATCTCATGTCAAAACATCCCGATTCATCAAGCTTCGGCAAAGCACTGCACCTCCTGGGCACAATATATTATAAGCAAAAAAAGTATGGGGAAGCTGTAAAGGAATTCAGGAACTACATACAACGTTACACGGATGCCGCAGATATCAAAACCACATATTTCACAGTTGGTGATTGTTATTCTCTCATGAATGAGAATGAGAGGGCTGATAGATGGTATCGTCATGCACTCGAACGATGGCCCGATGTAGAAAACTTGTCACAGAACGACCTCATGCGCCTGGGGATGCATTATTTCAGGAGCGGTCACTTTCAGCCGGCAATCAACACGCTTTTTGTCTACCTCAATTTGTATCCGGACCGGAAAGAATCGGGAGATGTCATGCTTACCATTGCCAAGGCATATATAGGCATGGGGGAGGTTTCACTGGGCTTGAAACTGCTCAGTCTCGTTACGGAACGATATCCCGCAACCGACGAAGCACATGATAGTGCCGTAACAATGGCAGACCTGGGGGTCACCCATCCCGGGATCAAACTGCCCCGATATATTCTTCCCGGTATCGCTCTTTATGATAATCCCCTTGATACGTACAGCAAAACAGCCGTTACATCATCCGATCCCGCTGTGAAGGAAGAACTCATGTTTCAAAGAGGCATTGCCCTGGCAAAGGCGGAACGGTATGAGGAGGCATTCGATGCGTTTGATGATATGCTGGATCAATTCAAACCGGGGAGAAAAACAAAGGAAAGCAGGAAAGAGTTGGTAAGTATGGGAGAAACCCTCGTTGATGGATGGTTTGGAAATCACGATTATGTGGCAGTGGCGGATCTTTATTTCAGGGTTCGTCGAAAAGGTCTCTTTCAATACGGGGGGTTCCCCATGCTGTTCAAGATTGGTACAAGTCTGAGAGAAATCGGATTACTCGGCGACGCTCGAAGAATATTTGAGGAAATGAAAAAGAAGAAGATGACGGATCATGAACGGGGACACATTCTGCTTTCCCTTGCACAGATCTATTTTCATGGCGGACAGTATGATGAGGCGGCAGAAGAGGCACAACTGATTATAAACAAGCGGGAGTTGTCGGATGAGTCGTGTTTACGAAAGGCACGAGAACTTATGGGAGATATCTGTTACCGAAAGGAGATGTATGAGAAAGCCGCCCGATTTTATTCAGAGATTATCACTTCGGGCGTTCCCTGGCGTACCATGGTTCAGATTTATAAAAAATATGCCGACGCTCTGAGAAATGGAGGATCCTTTCCGTCGGCGCTTGTGAATTATGAACGGGCGCTGAACAACGAAAGCGCCAGTATCGGAGATAACAGCGATTTTCGGGTCGGTTCGTTCATCGGCGTCGGCGAATGTTATTTTCACGAAGGCAGCTATGAGAAAAGCATCGACATGTTTAAGAAATCGCTGGATCACGCTTCCGCCGAGGGCAGTAATCTGTGGAGCCTCTACTGGATGGGGCGGGGTTATGTAAATCTGGATAACAACGCTGAAGCCGATCAGGTATTTGCTTCTCTGAAGGAAAAGGGGCAGGACGAATTTTGGACCGCTCTCGTCGATTATTGCATCGATGATAAATTCTGGGTCGAGCTGTATCGTCAATATACAAAAAACTGAAAGGAAGCCACGCAACTCAGCTTCCCTGTGTTCGTCATATGTGGGTTGTCGATCAATCGCGTGATCGGCATGCCGTTCACGAGAAACAGTACAATGTGCAGTGTAGCATTATGAAACCAAAATCGATTTTAGTTGTTGACGATGAATTATCCATGAGGACGACAGTTGCCGAGTCGCTTCTCGATAGCGGTTATGTCGTGGAAACGGCCGGGGATGGCGTCGAGGCTCTGAAAAAATTTGAAAGAGAAGCCTTTCACGTTGTGATCACCGACATACGGCTTCCCGGAATGAATGGGATTGACGTTCTTCGACGTGTCAAAGAAATATCCGTGGAAACGCCGGTTATCGTCATAACGGGATACGGAACGGTCAGTGCGGCTGTCGAAGCCATGAAAGAAGGGGCTTCCGATTTTATTATGAAGCCGTTCTCCTTGGATCATCTTGGAATGATTCTCCAAGACGTACTGTCGAAAAACGGCGGACAGGAAAAGCCGGTATCACCGGGAACAACGCACGGCAGCAGCTTTGTTACCCGGGATGAACGAATGGAATCTCTCTTGAAACTATTAAAAAATGTATCCGCAAGCTCATCAAGTATTCTGATCCAGGGAGAGAGCGGAACAGGGAAGGAATTGCTTGCCCGATACATCCATAACCAGAGCCAGCGGGCGCATATGCCGTTTGTCGCAGTCAATTGTGCAGCCATACCGCATCATCTCCTGGAAAGTGAAATGTTCGGTTATGAAAAGGGGGCGTTTACCGGGGCATCAATGAGAAAAGCAGGGAAATTTGAGCTCGCAAATGGAGGGACATTGCTCCTTGATGAAATCGGCGAGATGGATATTCAGCTTCAGGCAAAGCTCTTGAGAGTTATTCAAGAGTCTGAAGTCGATCGGCTGGGTGCAAAGGCGCCCGTTCCGGTGGATGTTCGTATCGTCTCAACAACTAATGCGGACTTGAAAGCCCGTATCGAAGAAAAGAAATTCAGAAGCGACTTGTATTATCGACTGAATGTCATACCGATCACCGTGCCTCCGCTACGGAATCGTAAAGGCGATATTGCGATATTGGCATCACACTTCATTCGGAAATACAGCAGCCGTAATGAAAAGATTCCCCCTGCATTATCAAGCAATGCCCTCCGACTGCTTGAACAGTATGAATGGCCCGGGAATGTAAGGGAGCTGGAGAATGTAATGGAGCGATCAGTTTTATTATGCGGCGAAAACGTTATCCGACCCGAGCATCTCTGTCTTGAACAGGATGATGCCTCTATCCCTTCGAGTGACGGGAGCGTCGATATTTCTGCTGTCGATGTCAAACGGTTTGACGGTATAACGCTTCGGGATGTTGAAAGAAAGCTTATATTCGAGACATTGGAACAAGTAAATGGAAACAGGACAAGGGCATCTGAAATTCTCGGCATCAGCGTGCGAACGATGAGAAACAAACTGAACGAATATAAGGATGATGAAGGCATCACCGATGTCTCATCGACAAAAGCCGATTCCCTGTAACATTAATGATGCAGGGATGGTACGGGGCTTGCATTCAATACATGCAGTGAGGTGATGAAATGGACCCATTATTTGATAAAACAATCGGAATGCTTTCAACCATGCTCGATTATCAGTCGAGACGGCATAAAATCGTCGCATCGAATATTGCCAACATTGATACACCGCAATACACCGCAAAAGATCTTGTCTTTCATATGGAATTGGACGACGCATTGCGGCGGCATGATAAACCGGTTGTAGTCAGGAGCAATGAAAAACATTTCCCCGGCGCACTCGGTCAGCCTGACAATGGGAATCTCGAGATTGTGGACTCCGGTGAAAAAGTGGATATCGACGGGGAAATGGGAAAGCTGGCTGAAAATCACCTCATGTATAATATGACGGCAGAGTTGTTGGCGAGAAAGTTCAGAAGTTTGAACACTGTTTTGAAGGAGGTTAAGTAATGGATTTCACGAACTCATTTAAAGTCTGTGCCTCAGGCTTTGCGGCACAGCGGGCGAAAATGGATGTTATTATTTCAAACCTGGCCAATGCTAATACAACCAGGATGCCCGATGGCGGGCCGTATAAGCGACAGATAGCGGTTTTTGCATCGGAACCCGTGGAAGGCAGCTTTGACAGCGTCCTGGGAGATTCCCTGCAGGTCGTAAAAGTCGACGGTATCGTCGAAGACGCGGACTGTCTGAAAAAAGTCTATGATCCGGGCCATCCTGATGCCGATGTAAACGGGTACGTCACTATGCCCGATATCAATTCGATCGTAGAGATGTCCGACATGATTATGGCAAACAGGGCATATGAGGCGTGTGTTACCGCCTTTGACGCGACCAAGAGCATGGCCATGAAGACGTTGGAAATCGGCAAATGATAGAGTGACAATTATTAATAATAGCCGTGTATGAACGCAAGGCCATGCAAGGTATCACGGTAAGGGGAATTTTAACTTGAAACTTCATAGCGGCACGCAGGGAAAATTTTATCAATGTCCGTTTCCGGTTCTGTCTGATCCGATGGTGCGGGTTAATCTCAAAACGGCGTGTGTGAAACGGCCACGACAATGAATATGAAAGGATAACAGGCATGTCTGAAATAAGCATTCAACCGGATCAACGTTTTGCCGCGCGTTCTCTGCAAAATAAGAGCGCCACGAAAGAAACAAATCATACGTTTGGTGATATGTTAAGTAATATGGTAAGCGATATCAATAAAATGCAGATAGATGCCGACGAGGCTATCGTAAAAGTCGAACTTGACGACGCCGCAAGCATCCATGACGCGATTATAGCGCTGGAGAAGGCCAGCATCTCTTTTCGAACAATGATGCAGGTCAGGAACAAAGTCGTTGAGGCGTATCAAGAGATCATGAGAATGTCGGTATAAAGGAATTCGCTATGGAATCGGTATTTCAATTTTTCAATCAGTTGTCTCAGGGATTCAATTCGCTTGCACCGTCAAAACGGATAGCGGTCATTGTCGCCGCCGGCCTCAGCTTTGTGGTTATCAGCGCCCTTGTCATATTGATGAATCAGAAGGATTATCGAATTCTTTATTCGAACCTGCCAACTAATGATGCAGGTAAGATCATTGCCCGCCTTCAGGAGAAAAAAATTGCCTACAAATTATCTGCGTCGGGGGATGCTATCTCGGTCCCGTCTGAAAAGGTCTCGGAATTGAGACTGGATCTCGCATCAACCGGCTTGCCCCAGGGCGGTGTCGTGGGATTTGAAATATTCGACGAAAAAAATTTCGGAGTGACCGATTTTGTCCAGCAGTTGAATTATCAGAGAGCCCTTCAAGGAGAGCTGTCCCGAACAATCAATAATCTTGATGAAGTTCAGGCCAGTAGAGTCCATATCGTTATCCCCAAAAAATCACTTTTTGTTGAGAATGAAGCGAAACCCACTGCCTCCGTTTTTCTCAAATTGCGAAACGGCAGCCGGCTGGGTGATGCACAGATTGAGGGAATCGCCCATTTGGTAGCCGGCAGTATCGAAGAGTTGACACCGGAGAGTGTCATGATTTTGGACAGCAGGGGACAGGTGCTATCGAAAAGACAGCCGGAATCGCAGCTTTCGCGAAGAACAACATCGCAGGCGGACTATCGAAGAAATATTGAAAACGAATTTGCCAATCGGATTCAGTCCATGCTGACCAAGGTGGTCGGTGAAGACAAGGTCATCGCCCGAGTGTCGGCATCCCTTGATTTCAGGGTCATGGAAAAAACAGAAGAAATCTATGATGCTGAAGAACCGGCGGTCCGGAGCAGGCATCGCAAGATAGAACGATCCGCGAAACCGGCACCGGATGGTGGACAGAGCACGGTTGCGCCGACGGAAAAGACAGGATCAGGCAGATATGGATCAAATCACGAAAAAACTGATGAAATCGTTAATTATGAAATAAACCGGGTCGTCAACAAAACAATGATGCCTGTAGGAACGATTGAGAAGCTTTCCGTTGCCGTTATGGTGGATGGAATTTATGAAAAAGACGACAGGGGTGTTGAAGTATTTGAACCACGATCAAAGAAAGAGATGCAGTCCCTGGAAGATCTTGTAAAAAATTGTGTCGGGTTTGATTCACGGCGGGGAGATCAGGTTGTTGTAACATCGGTTCCATTCAAAACAGTTGATGCCGACCAGGAATTATTGTCAGGCGATTCATGGAAAAAGAAAGTGGCTCTATTCATCCCGATGATAAAATACCTGGTATCTCTGGTTGCCATTATCTTTGTCGCCCTCTTTGTCATTCGGCCGGTGGTGAAGTCATTGCTGGAACGAGGAAATGAAAACCTGGTACAGGCGCAGGGCGTGCTCAATGCAGCCGGCACGAACGAACAGCTGGAAATGGGCAGAGGGTCGTTATCCCTGGAAGAACCGAAAGGTGAAGTAAGCGCAGAAATAGAGGCTGTAAAAAAACTTGCCGTTACGGATGATCAGGGATTTGCGGAATTGATCAGAAACTGGCTGAAGTAGATCGGTGATACGGGACGAAACGGGAGGACTACGATCGCATGACGAATCAGGAGAAAGCAGCCATATTACTTTTATCCCTGAATGAAGAACTGGCCGCCAAGGTTATTCGGAATCTGAGATCGGATGAAATCAAGGTATTGGGAACTCACATGAACCGACTCAGAAACATATCGAACGAAGAAATGCATGAAGTTGCGCGGGATTTCTGCAAGCTTGCTCAGGAAAAGGGGAAACGTATCGTATCCGTCGGCGACGATATTATCAGAAACATTCTGATCAAGGCGGTGGGAGAGGAAAAGGCGTTAAAAGTTATCGAATCAATCGAGAATGATTCGTTTAGACCTTATGATAATCCCGTTATAGAAAAGCTGCGAACGGTAGATCCCCGGGTAATCATGGATTTTACCAAGGCGGAGCATCCCCAGACGATTGCCTTGATTTTGGCCCACCTCCGATCGGAACAGGCGGCGGCCGTCCTGGAAGGTCTTCCTTTTGACAAGCAAACGGAAATAGTCAAACGAATGGCGACGCTTCAGAGCGTTCCCAACGAGTTCATCGATGAGATGGCAAGGACGCTCGAGTCGGAATTGATCGTGGGAAATACCAGCGAACGGCATTTCGGCGGCGTTGACATGATGGCCGACATTCTCAATAAGATGAGTCGTTCAAATGAAAGCGCGATCCTCGATTACCTTGATGAATCGGATCCTGAACTTGCCGGAGATATCAGGAATCTTATGTTTACCTTTGACGATATATTCAAACTTGACGATAAGAGCATCAGAGACATTCTTCAGGAAGTCAATGGTGAAGATCTTGCCCGGGCGATCAAAGTCGTCGACCCGGATATGAGAGAAAAGATATTCAAGAATATGTCAAAGCGGGCGGCAGAGATGCTTAAAGAAGACATTGAGCTCATGCCGCCGACACGACTTTCGGATGTTGAGTACAGTCAGAAAAGCATAATAGAAGTTGCAAAACGTTTGGACGCGGAGGGACGAATTCAGATTTCGAGGGGGAGCGAGGATGATCAGTTCGTCTAGCAAAATTATTAAAGCCGAACATGTAAGGATCGTTAAAGCGGAAAAGGACGGGAAGAAACGATCGGAATCGGCTCTATCGTCTCCCGCCGCGAGAAATACGGTGCTGGATACACAGGAGAAAACAAACGGCAGCGAAGACCGCTCCAAAATTTCACAGGCCCTGCTCGATGAATTAAAAAAGGAAGCGTACGACAGTGGTTTCAAGGCGGGAATCGCTGAAGGCAGGAATCAAGCTCTTCAGGAACTCGCTCAGGCTTTTCAAGCAGTCGAGCTCTCGGTGGAGGGGTTAAAATCAGCCAGATCCGATGTATGGAAGCAGTCGGAACAGGCCATACTGAAACTTGCATTCATGATTGCCGAGAAGGTTATTCATCGGGAAGTATCGACCGATCGCACGGTTGTCATCGATGTGGTCAAACATGCCCTCGGCTGCATCCAGGAAAAAGATGACATGACGATCAAACTCAATCCGCGGGACTACGACTACATCGCTGAAACAAAGCCTGATTTTTTGAGTACGCAGGGTCTGGTGGAAAGTTTCGTTCTGGAAAGGGATGACCGTATTAAGCCGGGTGGGGCCATCATTGCGACACGATATGCAGAAGTTGATGCACGTCTTGAAGAACAGCTTAATAACATATTGGAATCATTGATAACATCATAGGGATTCTTCGTTATGAACACGCATCTGACACGTTATTATCGGGCGATCGAACAGGCCAATCCCATTCGTTTGTATGGTAAGGTCGATGAAATTACCGGCCTGTTGGTGGAGGGGCACGATACGGGAAGTTCGATTGGTGAAATGTGCCGGATATATCCGAATGGTCAGAGCGATTCAATTATTGCAGAAGTTGTGGGCTTTAGAAACGGAAAAGTTCTCATGATGCCCATTGAAGGACTTAACGGCATCGGACCGGGTTCGCGGATATTGCCTCTCGGCAAAAAGGCCGATGTGAGAGTCGGCGAAAGTTGCCTCGGAAGGGTTATTGACGGACTGGGTCAGCCCATCGATGACAAGGGGAGAATTGAATACGAGGATGAGTATCCGATCTATGCCGACGCGATTAATCCGCTGAAGCGGGGAAGAATCAAGGAGCCGATAGATCTCGGAATCAGAGCCGTCAACGGTTTGTTCAGTTGCGGCAAGGGACAGCGAATGGGTATATTCTCGGGCTCCGGTGTCGGAAAGAGTCTCCTGCTCGGAATGATAGCGAGACAGACAAAAGCGGATATCAATGTCATCGGACTCATCGGGGAAAGGGGTCGTGAAGTTCGGGAATTTATTGAAAACAACCTTGGTGAGGAAGGATTAGCGCGATCGGTGGTCGTCGTGGCTACCTCGGACAGTCACCCTCTGATTCGAATGAGGGCGGCATACGTCGCCACCTCGATATCGGAATATTTTCGTGATAAAGGAAAACATGTGCTGCTCATGGTCGATTCCTTAACCCGGTATGCCATGGCTCAGCGGGAAGTAGGACTTTTCCTGGGTGAACCTCCGACGACAAAGGGTTATACGCCGTCGGTGTTCAGTCTGCTGCCCCGTTTATTGGAGAGAACCGGAAATATTGAAGGCGGAGGGAGCATAACCGGCCTGTATACCGTTCTTGTAGAAGGTGATGATTTTAATGAGCCCATAGCCGATGCGGCGCGGTCTATCCTTGACGGCCACATAACGCTTTCCCGCGATCTCGCTTCGAAAAACCACTATCCGGCTATTGACGTTCTTCAGAGTATCAGCAGAGTGATGAATGATATTGTCGACGACGAACATCGTCGGAAAGCAAACGATATCCTGAATGCGGTGGCTACCTACCGAAAGGCCGAAGACCTTATCAACATCGGTGCGTATGTAAAGGGAAGTAATGAACGAATTGACTTCGCCATTAGGATGATCGATAAGATAAACGCTTTCCTGCAACAGGATATTCATGAATGTGTTAGTTTCGCCGAGACGAAAAAACAGCTTTTCGCTCTGCTTTCCTGATTGGTGTGCAGCTTTGGTGTCGAATAGTAATGAACAGCAAATAATGCAAGCGAAAAAGAATGAATTATCAGCATGTTTCGTTTTAGATTACAATCGGTTTTAGATTTCAGAAAACAGCGTGAGGAGCAATCTCTTGCCGAATTTGCTGATATTAAGCGACGGCTTGATCATGAAATGGAGCGCTTGTGCGGCATGATGGAAGACAGAGAAAAGATGACGGCTCATGTCAATACGATTGGAAGAGGAGACATACGGCCGACGGACATCGCTCTTCATACTGCTTATATCCGACGTTTAAAAGAACAGGAACAGAGGCAGCAGGCAGTTATCAAAACAGTCGAGCACGAACTGGAACGGAAGAGAACCGTGCTGGTCGAAACCGTTAAACAGAGGAAAATCATAGAGAATATCCGTGAGCGCCGGTTTGAGGAATACAAGGCAGAGGTGCATGAACGGGAAAGAAAAGAACTGGATGAACGGGGAATCATAAATGCAAATAAGGGTGGCGGACGTTGAAAAAAATATTAATAACCTGTGAAATCGTTCTTGTTATCTTTGTTCTGACGAAAATTATTGCCATCGGCGGTATCGTCGTCAAAACTGACATGATGCATCAGTATTTGTCCGTCAGTCCGGCATTTGCCGAGCCTTCCCGGGTAAATTTTGAAGATCGGAAGATCAGAGATATCGGCACCGACCGGCTGCTTAAAGAACGGGAACTCCTGGCGTCACTCATGAAAAGACAGGAAGAACTTGAGACCCGTGAAAGGGATCTTCAGAACGAAAAGCATAACCTTACCATTATGAAAAAGGAAATACTTGCCAGAATAGAACAGTTGCGGGAATTGGAAGAAAGATTGACGATTCTGGTTGAGTCGATCAAGGAAGTGGATGAAAGAAAATATCAGGATCTTGCGAGAATTTACGAATCCTTTCCTCCTGCACACGCCGGTTCCATGCTGGAAAGGCTGGATAACGAAACGGCGGCGGCAATCATTATGAATATGAAGAGAGCCAAAGCCGGTGCAATGTGGGAGCATATAAAACCTGAACGTGCGCTGGAAATTACAAAAGAAATAACCGATCGTCAACTCTCTCTGGGCTCACCACGTGAAAAATAACGATCTTTCGTGAAATGTTCGATCCTGAAGACTCAGGGCAAAAGACGCGAGGACGACGCTTCGTGGTAAAATTACTGTATACATGACTATTTTTGAAATCCGATTTACACGTTTCCCTCTGTGTTTTCCGGTTTTTGATTTTTCAGTTCCTGTTTACCATCGACGATCAACAATCGACCACCCACGCATCAAATGCCCCGGTTTTCAAATACAAAATTCACATGTCCGCGTCTCCGTAAGCGGATATTTCAATCCCCGCGGAAACGCGGTTGTCTTGAATAAGGTGTTCACGATCGGATAATATTTTTCGATTTCCATTTCCGAGATACGAACTCCCTTGCATGATACCAACCTTTTCCCATATCGTCAGCCGACAATACCCGTTTCAGTCACACCGGGGCGGGACTGAAACGGGCCAGTCACCTGCCCGGCAGACCCTGGGCTTCAGCCGGTGGCTTATTGCTCCCTGCAATCGATTACGTCCGACCGGCGGCACGTCGAAGCGGCAAATTCTTCGTATATCTTCCACGAAACAGGCAAATTTTTCCTTCCTGATTGTTCTGCCATGATGTCTCAACGCTAACCTGTTGTAATAATGTAATATATATCTTCTTTCATTAATGGCATGTCTTTTGCTCACTATATATGAAAAATTTCGGCGATGGAGAATCCGTGAACGCATTAATGAATATGGTGGCTGGACAAGGTGAAGGTTCGGGAAAAACGCTTCTGTCGAATAACGGAAAGGGCGCGGTAAGGCAGAAGAATGGAATCTCCGAGAACGGGCTTGAAGCCGATGCAGGTCACGGGGCAAGATTCTTTCAAGTTCTTAGAAATATGATGACCGGCGGCGGAAAGTCTGATTCACGGAAATCGGCGCACTATTTATTATTACGTGCCGGACAGGCAGGCCCGGACGCAGCGAATGACCGGCAGAATCGCATCACTTCTAATGATGCGGTACAAGGGCATATCTTTCATCGAATGGGAAAATCGGAAACAAAAAACCCTGAGATTCTCAATACCGATAGCATGAACAACAAAACCAGGAGCGCGCTTGATGCCGTACTGTTTTCAGGGATCGGCATCAAGGGCGATGGCGACGAAGCAAAAAGCATTTCTTTGCGGAACAGCAGACGGCAGCATGGAAGAGGGAGATTCGATGTGCCGACAACGGCACATTCCAAGCCGAACGAGGAAAAAGGAAAGATCAGCGGGAATAATGGCGTACATCATTTGGATGCAACATCTGATCGTTCTCATGCCCAGGCGACTTCGCGACTGAAAGATACAAAGATCAGTAATGAAAAAGGGGCCGGCACGGCGGTTCATTCATCCTTGCGGGGACGAAGAGCGCCAATATCCCGTGAGGCAGCAGGAGTAACTATTAGACACGGTACTTCTGAATCATCGGTTAATAATATCCCGGCCAGTGATGAAACAGCGGCCATTGGGAAGCGGGATACGAATATCCACGGCAAAGCCCGCCACGGGCAGCCCTCGGCCTTAAATTCAAACAGGGAACACGGATCGGCAGTTCATGCCTCGGCGGGAGAGACTATATCGGAAAAAACGGGCGCAACTCCCGCGGCGGAGAAAGTTACAGCGATGTATGCCGGAGAATCGCAGCGTCTGAAAGTCGGGAAATCGGGTATGAGCGGAGCAGCGAACGATCAAGCGCCGGAACCGAAAAAGCAGGGAGCCGAAACGACCCGGGGGGAAATGAAGCAGCAATTCATGGTTCGCGGAAACACAGGACAGGAAGAAGACAACGCGCGACGTACCGGTTTTTCCGATGAGTCGAAGGGCAATGATCAACGGATGAGAGACATCCTTTGGGAACCTCGTTCAAACGATCGGGCTTCTGAAGGAAGGCACGCTCCCGTGAATCGGATTGATGCGCAGACGACGGTCGATGCCGGAAAAAATGATCAATTGAGTATTAAATCACGGGATATCATCAATCAGGTGACAACCACCGTTCAGGCAAAACTCGGGAAAGGGTTCGGACATGTGAAAATCGAACTGAATCCGCCGCATCTCGGATCGATCGATCTTGATCTTTTTATACGGGACAACAAAGTGCACGTAATCCTCAGGGCTGACCAGTATGAGGTGCGCCAGTTGCTGCAATCAAACTCCGATCTGCTGAAAACGGCCCTTAACACGCAGGGGTTGGTAGCTGAGACTATCGACGTATCCCTTCATGACCGGATGGGAGGAAATGGTTTCCAGTTCGATCGAGACGGCAGATTGTTCGACAACAGACGGGGAAAAAATCACGGCGGCGACAATAGCGGGGAAAAAGAAACGTCTCCAGACGGTGGAGCCGCCGCAGACTATATTCAGGCACCATCGGATCGGGCGGATGGTCGAATCAGCCTCTTTGCGTAAAGGAACATCAGGAGGGCAGGACATGAGCAGTGTGGCATCAGTGGGAAACGGCAGTTCAACAGGTACGATTCAAAAAAATACCCTGGGAAAGGATGAGTTTTTTCAGATGCTCATTGCCCAGTTAAAACATCAGGACCCGCTGAACCCCATGGACGGCACTGATTTTACGGCCCAGCTTGCACAGTTTTCGAGTCTCGAACAGTTGAGTAATATGAATGCGAGTCTTGAAACGGTTGCGGCTCACCAGGTGTTTGCCAATCAGATCGAAGCGGTATCATTGATCGGTAAAGAGATTGCGGCGCAGGGAGATGTCATGGAAATCGACGGAACACCCGTTACTCTTATTTACAGTGCCGCGGAAAATATTTCAAAGGGGACGGTGTCCATCTACAACTCAAGCGGAAGTCTTGTAAAAAAGATTGAAGTGGGATCTCAGCAGCAGGGACTGAATTCGGTTCAGTGGGATTGCAGCGGCATCGAAAGCGGTTCGTATTACTTTGCGGTGGAAGGAACCAATCTGCAAGGTGAGTCCGTAAATATGGATACGTATGTCACCGGCACCGTCACCGGCGTGACATTCAATGGGGGCAGTGTCCATATCCAGATCGGGGACGTGGATGTTCCCTTTGAAGACGTCGTTTCCGTCGTCAGCGGCACGTAGGATGAATTCAAACAATTCACAATAGAGCATGAGTCAGGGAGGTAAGAAAAATGGGAAGTTCATTATACGCAGGTATTTCAGGCTTAACCGCCAGCTCAAAACAGATGGATGTCATCGGCAATAATATCGCCAATGTCAATACCGTCGGTTTCAGAGCCGGGAAGATTCATTTTTCCGATATCTTAAGTCAGAGTATCACCGGCGGATCATCCACCTTTATGCAGGTCGGCCGCGGAGTTTCAATCAGTGACGTGGCGACGCAGTTTTCTCCGGGATCTTTCGAGACGACGGCCAATGCCACCGATCTTTCAATCGACGGAGACGGTTTCTTTATCGTCAGAGATGCCGACGGGGGGTCATACTATACAAGAGCCGGTTCATTTCATGTCGACAGTGACGGATATCTGGTGGATACGAACGGATTAAAAGTTCAGGGATATAATTTTCAGTCAAACGATCCCAATACGGTAACCGACCTGTCTCTCAGCAATGTACAGTCTGCGCCCGTAGCGACGACGGAGATATCCATCGGTGCCAATCTCAATTCGGATACGGTCGCGGGAGAGAATTTCAACGCCGCACAGACGGTCTATGATTCACAGGGCAAAACCCATACCCTGAAGGCGACGTTCCAGAAAACGGAAGCGAACGGGTACTGGAGCGTCCAGACCTATCTCGATAACAACGAGGCGACATCCCAGACATACTGCGGCCTCAAGTTCGACTCAAACGGTGATCTTGAAAGAGTCTATAACGCAACGGCTACTGAGACAGTAACCACCGCAGGCACCGGTACAGCAACCATGACGGTCAACAATCAGGGACAGATGTATAAGGATACGGGGGCCGATATCGTACTGGAAAGAGGTGCTGATGAGAACACGTGGACAATAGTCAATAATGGTGGTTATCTCAACATGTCATTCACCCTGGGCACTGTGGGAACCGATGATGAAGTAGCCATTGACCTGGACGGTGAGGGCGGCGCTGATGTGACGTTTGCGCTTGCGGGAATATGGGCAAACGGCGATACGATAGAAATTGCAATCAATCAGACGGAACTGGCGCCCGCCGACGTATCCCTGACATTCGGTCCGCTCAGCAACGGCGCCACCATCGGAAACGGCAATACGATTATCTGGGATCTGGCCGGATCGACGGCGCAGACGATAACGGGGTACGCGAGTACCTCCGTGGTGAAGGCCCTGACGCACGACGGTTACGCGTCGGGCGTTTTGAAGAGCCTTTCCGTGACGCCGGCAGGGATTCTGAGCGGATTCTTTACGAACGGCCAGACCGCCGATATCGGACAGCTCGTGCTTGCTGATTTTTCCAATCCCTGGGGACTGAAGCGCATGGGAAACAATCTTTTCGGTGAAACGGTTACATCGGGGGCGGCGGTCCTGAATACTCCGGGATCGGCCGGAATGGGGGATATCAGTCCTAATTCGCTGGAGATGTCAAACACCGATATCGCCACGGAGTTTATCAATATGATCACCGCACAGCGGGCATACCAGGCCTGCGCGAAAATCGTGACGGTGACTGATGAGATGATGTCGACACTTATGAATGTTAAACGGTAACCTACACAGCGGCGGGTTACATGAGGGGAGGGCCGGAATCCTGAATGACGAGCGGGGTTCCGGCCATCTGCTGAGGGTTGATATTCCCCATACGTCCGGCGGATTATCCGGTTTTTGATAGCCACAGGCGTGTTGCCGGAACTGAACAGCCTGACACGCTCCTGTCATCCCGCGGACAATCGAAGTCTGTTCCGTTTCTCGAACAACCTGCTTCCTGCTCCGGGTAATTTAAAAATTACCCATCAGTCTCGGGCAGTTGGTTGTGCCGGTCTTTTGCTTCGCATCGATGCATGAGCAAAAATATTCCTTAAAACCGCTCGCAAAATTCTCATTCCGGGAACAGCCCGAAGATCAATGCTCCATGTCAAATTAATGACGTCGAGTCAAAATAATCCTCCGCAATAATCGTTATTTTATAGATCGTGCAGGTGGAAACCGGCCTTTTTTCCCGAAATCTCGGAGAAATCACAAGGAGTATGTTTGGTACGGTATTTGCTCTTAGAGATGTCGGATGTACGCAATGCGGCACGGCGGCGCGGGAGAAAAATGAAAGGAAAAGGAATCGTATGCTCGGTGTCAGGTTTCATGGCACGAGCGCTATCTGATGTCCTTCTTCCCGCATTATTCTTTCGAATTTCCATTTCTTTGTCTCATTGAACCGACGGCGGCATCAGCGCACAAGACACCGCTGCCGTAAACAAGGAGTCTGTCAGAGGGATGGTGAACAATGCTGTGTGAAAGAATGAAAAAGAGAGTGCTGACGAGGTAGGCCCATCGATGGATCTTGCAACGATTTTTGGAATAGTAAGCGGTTTCGGTCTTGTTATCATAGCGATGAGTATGGGTGGCGGACTTGGATGGTTTGTAAATATTCCATCGGCGTTGATCGTTATGGGAGGAACCATAGGGGCTGTTTTGATCAATTACCCGCTCTCCGAATTGATCGGCGTTATGAAGGTGGCGAAAAACGTTTTCTTTCAGAAGGAGTTATCGGCGGGTAACGTTATCGAGACACTGGTCGAGATGTCGAAAATTGCAAGACGGGAAGGAATCCTGGCACTCGAGAAGAAGGTGGAAGACGTCCACGACCCCTTCTTCTCAAAAGGCGTCGGGCTGATGATCGACGGCATCGAGCCGTCAGCGCTTTCCAGAATATTGCAGACGGAACTCGACTATCTGTCAGAGCGGCATCGTCTGGGGGCAGAGATCTTCAGCTCGATGGGAAATTTTGCGCCGGCCATGGGTATGATGGGAACACTTATCGGGCTGGTTAAGATGCTCATGCAGATGGATGATCCGAGTTCTATCGGTCCGGCAATGGCGGTTGCCCTGATCACGACGTTTTACGGCGTCATTCTGGCGAACCTGATTTTCCTTCCCATAGCGGGAAAACTGAAAACACGAAGCGCAAGTGAAATCATGGTTAAGGAACTCATCATCAGCGGAATACTGTCGGTGCAGTCGGGCGACAATCCCCGGGTTCTGGAACAGAAACTCAATTCGTTTCTGTCACCGGGTGAGAGGAAATCGGCATTCTAAATGGATGAGGATTGTACCAAAAAGAAAAAAAAGAATGAACTGCAGGCGGCGGGCTGGGAAGTCATCTACTGTTCGCTTGCATTGATCCTTGTGGCATTCTTTGCGATGCTTGTATCCTATTCGAAGGTTGAGGGCAATCAGATGATCAACTTCCTCCGTGGATTTGGCGGCGCATCGGAAACGGGAAGAACGTCGTCAGTAAGTCAATCATCCCCGGTACTCAATGCATATGACAGTGGTGTCAGGGGAAGCGGGAAACCGGACAGCATGGCGCAGCGTGATATTTCCGATCCGGCTGATGATGCCGCCATGCCGGGGGCGGATGAAGTGAAAAATATTGCCGCGGCAACAACGGGCGGGAAGCATGCTATCGAAGATGAGAGGATACTGCGCGCTCTCGAAAGCTTGTATGGCGTCAATGAAAAGAAGATTGCCTTGTCGATGGACTATCTTGCAGCGTATTTTGAAAGAATGGGACTTCGTGATGAGGTTGACATAACAAAAACACGGGATGGTTTTAAAGCGACGATTACGAGCGGCATTCTGTTTCCTTCGGGATCGGCGACCATCAGCGAAAAAGTTCATCAGTCACTCGACAAAATCATTACACTGGTAAATGCGGTTCCTTACATGGTGCGAATCGAAGGCCATACCGATAATGTGCCTATCCACACGGAGACTTACCCATCAAACTGGGAGCTTTCGACGGCACGGGCGGTGAATGTGTTGCGTTACTTCCTGGACAAGGGCGGAGTATCTCCCGCAAGAATTGCCGCCGTCGGATTCGGAGAATATCATCCGATAGCTGCAAATGCCACACCTGAAGAGCGAAAGAAAAATAGACGTGTCGATTTCTATTTCGAGTTTGTCGATACGACGGAAAGTCTGTCTCAGCGGGGAATGAATTGAGTAAGAAACCGAACAACGCGGAAGAGCAGGGCTCAAAATGGCTCACAACATTCAACGATATGGTGACGCTTCTTCTGACATTCTTTGTTCTGGTGCTTTCCATGTCCACGCTGGATACAGGAAAGGTTTTGGAAGTGTCATATTCGGTCAATCAGGCATTCGGTGTGCTTCAGTCCGGTGGCAGTGGGGGAATAGAGGTCTTTCGACCCTTCGTCGTCCCGAAAGGTATTCGGAATATGTATAAAGAGAAAAAGGAACATGATCTTTCCGAAAGAATCGGCGGTATTTCCGGAATGGATGCGAAGGTGACGGAGGAAGGAGTCCATGTTACCGTCGGCGAAAAGATTCTCTTTGATACGGGGAAAGCCGAACTCCCGGCCCATAATGGTTATATTGATGATCTCGGAGCCGTTCTCCGGAACAGTGACTGTGCGATACGCGTCGAAGGCCATACCGATAATGTTCCGATTCACAACAGTAAGTATCCGTCGAACTGGGAACTCTCAACAGCCCGGGCTGTGGCTGTTGTCAAATACCTGATCTCGGAATGCGGAGTTGCGCCGGAACGGCTTTCCGCCGTCGGTTATGGCGATTCACGGCCCCGTCTACCGAATGACAATGAGAGCAATCGTGAACGCAACAGGAGAGTTGAAGTTATTTTATCGATTAATCAGTGAGGAGGAAAGATGCCTGAAGACAAAACCAACGAAGATGTTGAGGTGAAAGAACCGAAGAAAAAGGGGATCAAGACCTTTCTTAAATGGGTCCTCTTCGGAACACTTTTTTTGTGTATCGGCGTTGCCGGTTTTGGAGGATGGAAATACTATCAGGTGTTCCTGGCAGGCAAGGAGAAGGTAAAGGAGGAGCAAACGGTCAAGATCGGAGAAATCTGGCCGCTGGGCGCTATGATTGTAAACCTTATGGATGGAAACGGCGAACGGTACTTGAAGGCGGTGATTCAGGTGGAGACGTCAAGTCCGGAATGCATTGCCGAGCTTAACATGTTGAAACCGAAGATCACTGATAACATTTTAGATCTCCTTTCATCAAAAAAGTACCTGGATATCGTGGGATATGAAGGGAAGCAGCAACTCAGGGAAGAAATATCCATGCGGTTGAACAACTATTTAAGCAAAGGAAGGATCAAGTACGTCTATTTTACCGAGTTCGTCATTCAGTAAGGATGAGCGGATTCCACAGATCATATCGACTACAGCAGGGAGACATCGTTCATGTCACAGATACTTTCTCAGGATGAGGTTGATGCCCTCTTAAAGGGGTTGTCCGATGGTGATATCGAAACGGAAGAGGAGATAGTTCCCGAACATCAGGATATTCAGGAATACGACCTGTCCAGTCCGCGGAGAATCGTCCGGGGCAAAATGCCATCGCTCGATATAACCAACGAAAGCTTTACGCGGATGTTTCGGAAAACATTGTCGTCCATGTTGCGAAGGGTCGTCGGCATAAACACGTTATCCATTAATTTCATTAAATACGAAGAATTTTTGCGGACGCTGCCCCTTCCATCGAGTCTGCATATTTTCAAGATGGTTCCCCTGAAGGGTGAGATGCTCCTTATTGTGGAGCCGAAACTGATATTCACGCTGGTTGACTGTCTCTTCGGCGGCACGGGAAAAGAAGAATTCAAGGTTGAAGGCAGGGATTTCACTGCCATAGAGAATAATCTCATTAAAAAGGTTGTTCTGAGCGCTCTTTCCGATCTTGAAAATGCCTGGAAAACCATAATGAAGATAAATGCCGTCTATATGAGGTCTGAAATGAATCCTCAGTTCGCCCAGATTGTCGCGCCGTCCGATGTCATCGTCGTGGTGCGGTTTGAAATTGAAATGGACTATTCATCAGGGTTGGTGACGATCTGTATTCCCTACTCATCGCTGGAACCGATACGGGATAAGTTGCAGGGGGGATATCACGCGGATAAACTCGAGGCTGATCAGGAGTGGATCGGCCGCTTCAGGGAAGAATTGAAAAAATCCAGTGTCGGGCTGTTTGTGGAATTGGGACAGACTGAATTGACGGGTCGTGAAATAATCAACCTGAAAAAGGGTGATGTGGTGCTCCTCGATCAGTATATCAGCGACGATCTTCAGATGTATGTGGAGCGGAATCTGAAGTTTAAATGTCGCCCCGGTATTTACAGGGGAAACACAGCGATACAAGTATCAGATATTATCATGAGTGAAGAGGTGGAGTACGATGAATAATAATGAAATTCAGGAAGAAACAGTGAAGTCTGACGACGAAATCAGCTGGGATGATGTGCAGGAGGAACTTGCGGCCACGGCAACGCCGCCGGAAAAACCTGAGATCAGAAGCGTCTCGTTTGAGGAAATGAATAAGGACGAATCAAGTAACGGGGGGCTGGACCTTGATTTTATTCTTGATATACCGCTCACCCTGACGGCTGAACTGGGAAGGACGCAAATGCTGATCGGCGATCTTCTCCGTCTCGGCCAGGGGTCTGTTGTCGAACTTTCCAAGCTGGCGGGAGAACCGATGGATGTCTTTGTCAACAACAGACTCATCGCACGGGGCGAAGTGGTTGCCGTCAATGACAAGTTCGGGGTGCGATTGACCGATGTTATTTCTCCTGCCGAACGTGTGTCAAAACTGAAATAACATGGATAACATGGTGAAAAAATGGATTCAGTAGACTTACTTCCCTCAATGATCAAGATTTTTTCAGCGCTGGCCATCGTTATCGGAATCATGATGGTAAGCCTTTACGTAGCGAAGAAACTCATGAGAAGAGGGGAAGGGCGAGTAGACGGAGGGGATGTCATTAAGGTTCTATCGACGCGGCATGTCGGGCCGAAAAGCAGTGTCATGCTGATAGAAGTGCTGGGAAGAGTTCTTGTTGTGGGCCTCTCACAACAAAGCCTGTCGCTTCTGACCAGCATTGATGATCAGCAGTCCCTGGAACGGTTGAGGCCGAACTATGGATTAGGAGGGAAGCCATCTCCCTTCTCGGAACAGCTCGCCATGTATAGAGATCGTCTCATGTCGATGTGTCGAATCGGCGAAAAGAACGGGAGTGAAAATGCGTAAGATGTCAACAAAGAAAATGTTGATGATCTTCATCGGCGCCGGTCTCATTATCGGATGCCTGACGCTGACGTCACACGCCTGGGGACAGCCGTTTCCTGTCCCGTCCATTACCATGAGTCTGCCCGACGGCGAACAGGAACCTGCACGAGTCGCCACGGTCATTCAACTTCTTTTTCTCCTGACCGTTCTAACGCTGGCTCCGGCCGTACTCATCATGCTGACATCGTTCACGCGGATCGTGGTGGTATTGTCGCTTTTACGGCAGGCCATGGGAACGCAACAGGTTCCTGGAAATCAGATAATCATCGGTCTTTCACTGTTTTTGACATTTTTCATTATGATGCCTGTGTGGAATCAGGTCAACACGGGGGCGTTACAACCCTACATGAACGAGGAAATATCACAAAAAAAGGCACTTGACATTACTGCCGGTGCAGTGAAGCAGTTTATGCTGAAGCAGACGAGAGAAAAAGATCTGGCTCTCTTTACAAGGATATCACAAAGCGAAAAGCCTTATACATCCATGGATATCGGGTTGCCTGTTTTGATTCCTGCATTTGTTATCAGCGAACTGAAAACAGCGTTTCAAATCGGCTTTATGATTTATATTCCTTTCCTGATTCTCGATATGGTTGTTGCCAGTGTTCTGCTTTCCATGGGCATGATGATGCTGCCGCCGATCATGGTAAGCCTGCCGTTCAAACTTCTCCTGTTCGTCCTGGTCGACGGATGGTTCCTGGTGGTCGGCTCCCTCGTCCGGAGCTTTGCATAAAAAAGGTAACTACACGATGTCAATTGATTTTGTTATGGCTCTGGCCAATGAAGCGATAAAAGTGACACTGTTGCTGTCCGCGCCCATGCTCATTGTAGGACTTGCCGTTGGTCTTATAATCAGCATATTTCAAGCCGTAACCCAGATCCAGGAAATGACGCTTACATTTGTTCCGAAGATTATTGCAGTTTTGGTTGCAATGCTTGTTGCGCTTCCCTGGATGGTCAACCTCATCACTACATATACACAGAATCTCTTTGCCTCCATCCCCCTGTATATCAAGTAAATGCGGAACAGGAGGAACGAGAGGCACAATACTATTGACGCAGCAATGTTTTCGATGAAACCTGGTTTGCTATGAACATACCGCAGATACCACCGGAACAAATTGAACTCTTCACGCTGATCCTGCTCCGTGTCAGTTCCATCATAATGATGATTCCCGTTATCAGCAATCGTCAGGTACCTCTGAAAGTCAAGGGAGGCCTGTCAATCATCGTGACATTTCTTGTTATGCCGTTTGTCCACCCCGTTCCACTTTCCATGGAAATGCCGGTCTTGATTGTCAAGATGATCGGAGAGGTCATTATCGGGGTTCTTATTGGTCTTATAGGCCGGCTCCTCTTTGAAGGTGTTCAACTGGCGGGACAACTGGCGGGTTTTCAGATGGGTTTTGCCATTGTGAATGTGGTTGATCCCATATCAAGCGCACAGGTATCAATTATTGCGCAATTCCAGTATATCTTTGCTCTGTTGATTTTTCTTACGGTAAACGCCCATCATCTATTTCTGTATGCAATTGCTGAAAGCTTCCAAGTGGTGCCCCCGTTTGCGTTTCAGTTTACAGGACCTCTTATGGACGCTCTCATCGATTTTTCAAGAAATATTTTTATCATAGCAGTCAAAGTCGGTGCCCCCGTTATGGCCATTCTTCTCTTCACAAGTGTCAGCCTCGGGATTATTGCCAGAACGGTTCCGCAGATCAACGTGTTCATAGTGGGATTTCCACTCAAAATTGCAATCGGTCTTATCGGTATCGGCCTGACACTGCCGATTTTTGTGAATATTCTGGGATCTGCTTTTCTGCAATTCGACACTCAGTTAAAAGCGATTCTCGGATTGATGTAGCCACTTACTTACGGAAGGGAATTCATATGGCGTTAACAAAAGGTGATGAATCGGCTGATAATGAATCAGTGAGGGAAAGAATCACGAGGCAGTTGATGACAATCATAACCTGAATCGTATCAAACCAAGAATCAGGAAGACCAGGAATGCATGTGTCCGAATCATTGACACTGCCGTCATATAACCGTTCAGGGTGATATAATGGCCGAGGGGCAACAGAAGGATCAGGAAAAGACAGAACAACCGACTCAAAAACGAAGGGATGAAGCGCGGAAGAAGGGTCAGGTGGCAAAGAGTCAGGAAATAACTTCCGTGGCCATACTCTTGGCATGCCTCACGCTCTTTTATCTGACCGCCACAATCATGATTGAAAAGTTGCTTGCCATAACCCGCTGGACATTCATGGAATCGGGTCGATTTGTCATTGACGATACAACGGTCGGGCAGCTCGTCATCATGCTGGTCGGCAAACTGTTCGGGCTTCTTGCTCCGCTTTTATTGACCGTTCTCGTCATCGCCCTCTGTGCGAACATCATTCAGATCGGATTCGTCAGTTCATCGGAGGCCATACAGCCGAAATTATCAAAAATCAGCCCGATACGGGGCTTTCAACGGCTCTTCTCGATGCGCTCGCTTGTCGAATTGATAAAAAACATCTTTAAAATCGTTATTGTCGGTGTAGTTGCATACATAACCATCGAAGGAGAGGTAAAGGATCTTGTCACCCTGGGAAATCTTAATACATGGGGGGTGTTGACATACATCGGCCATGTAACGTTTAAAGTCATTTTTCGGTCATGCTGGATACTTGTGGTGCTGGCAATTCTCGATTACATGTTTCAGAAATGGGAGTACGAAAAAAATCTCAAGATGTCAAAACAGGAGATCAAGGACGAGTACAAGCAGACGGAAGGAGATCCACTGATAAAATCAAGGATAAAGCGCATTCAGCGGGAGGCGGCGAGAAAAAGAATGATGGCCAATGTTCCCAAGGCGGATGTGATTATAACGAACCCGACCCATTTTGCCGTTGCTGTCGTTTATGATCAGGTAGCCATGCAGGCGCCGACGGTTGTAGCAAAGGGGAAGGGTCATATTGCTGAAAAAATAAAAGAGATAGGCAGAAATAACAGCATCCCCATCATCGAAAATAAACCGCTGGCACAAGTATTGTATAAGGTTGTAGATGTGGACGCCGTGATACCTGCCAATCTGTACAAGGCGGTCGCAGAAGTCCTCGCATATGTCTATAGCTTAAAACCGAAACAATTTTCACGGAGCAATTCACGATGACGACTTCAACCGCGGCAATCAGCTCAATACAGGGATGGTTCAGAAGCAGCAGTACCGCCATGGCGATCGGGCTGATCGGCATTTTGCTGGTTATGATGATTCCCCTTCCGTCGTTTATACTGGATATGCTCCTTTCATTCAATATTACGTTTACCATCGTTATTCTCCTTGTTTCGATTTATGTTTTGAAACCATTGGATTTTTCCGTCTTTCCATCGGTCCTGCTTATTGCGACACTGATGCGCCTTTCACTGAATGTCGCGTCGACCAGGCTGATTCTCCTCCACGGGAATGAAGGACCGGGGGCGGCGGGTCAGGTCATCAAGGCATTCGGTACATTCGTTGTGGGCGGTAATTTTCTGATCGGTCTGATCGTCTTTCTCGTGCTCGTTTTGATCAATTTTATTGTTATCACAAAGGGCGCAACGAGGGTTGCCGAGGTTGCGGCGCGCTTCACACTTGATGCCATGCCGGGAAAGCAAATGAGTATCGATGCGGACCTGAACGCAGGGCTCATTACCGAATCGGAAGCACGGACGAAACGGGTGGATATAGCGAGAGAAGCCGATTTCTACGGTGCCATGGATGGAGCGAGCAAGTTTGTCAGGGGTGACGCCATTGCCGGCATCATCATAACCCTTATCAATATTATCGGCGGTCTTATTATCGGTGTCGCCCAGCAGGGAATGCCCGTCATCGATGCCGCTCACACGTATACGCTCTTGACGGTCGGCGACGGTTTGGTGACGCAAATCCCCGCATTGATCGTTTCAACCGGCGCGGGAATGCTCATCACGCGGTCAACGGCATCGTATGACCTCAGCAGCGAAATGAAGGCACAACTGTTCCTCCAGCCGAAAGCCCTTGTCTCCGCTTCCGTAATGCTCTTTATATTCGGTATCATCCCGGGCATGCCGACGATTCCCTTTATGCTCATCGGTTCAATCATGGGATTCATCGCCTATTCCGTTTCGAAATCAGCTAAGCTCCCGGAGGAAATTGAGGAGGAAGACACCCCCCATGATGTCGGAACAACCGACTCCTTTGAAACCCTCATGCCGCTCGATATGCTGGAGCTTGAAGTCGGATACAGCCTGATACCGCTTGTTGATGCAAAGCAGGGGGGAGAACTGTTGCAGCGGATCAGGGCATTCAGGAAACAACTGGCTCTCGAGGCGGGATTTATCGTACCCGCGGTTCATATTCGTGATAATCTTCAGTTGAAGCCGGGTGAGTATATACTTAAATTGAAGGGAGTCGATATAGCTCGCGGGGAACTGCTGCTGGATCATTACCTGGTCATTATCCCCGAGGACAACGATGCGCCGATAAAGGGAAAAGAGACAAAAGAGCCCGCTTTCGGTCTCCCCGCCGTCTGGATAGAAGAAAGAGACAAGGAAAGTATTCAGGCCCGTGGTCATGTGGTCGTGGATCCCGCAACAGTTCTGACCACGCACATTACGGAAATAGTCAAGACACATGCCGATGAACTGTTGGGGAGGCAGGACGTTCAATATCTGCTGGAACAGTTATCTCGGACGCATTCAAAAATCGTTGATGATATTGTGCCTTCGATTGTTCCGCTCGGAACACTTCATAAGGTGCTGCAACGGCTTTTAAGAGAGCGAATCTCGATTCGAGATCTCCTGACGATTCTGGAATCCCTTGCGGACTATGTGCCGATGACGAAGAACGTTGATTTATTGACGGGATACGTCCGGCAAACACTGTCGCGGAGCATTACACAGCAATATAAGGATGATAACGGGACGATGACCGTCGTTGTCATGTCTCCCGAGCTTGAAGATTCAATCAGCCAGTCAATTCAGCACACCGAGTATGAATCGTTTGCTTCACCTGATCCGACAGCAGTACAGAAAATCGTCGCAAATCTTCAACGATTCATTGCAACCTTCAGCGAAAGAGGATTACAGCCGATCGTCCTCTGTTCACCGACTACGAGAATTCACATCCGAAACATTCTGGAAAAGTTTTTTCCACATATTGTCGTTCTTTCGCACAACGAAATCAGTTATGAAACGAATGTAAAATCACTGGGGGTGGTAGGAGTTTAGGAATGCAGCTCAAAAGATATGAAGCAAAAAGCATTAATGAAGCAATGGGAAAAATCAAACATGATCTTGGTGCCGATGCGGTTGTTCTTTCTACAAAGAGGCTGAAGGGAGAAAAAAAGCATCTGATCGAGGTAATTGCGGCACGGGATGCTGATCTCGTAACCATGGGTCGGCAGGAGGTCACTCATGGGGAAAAAGCTTCATCGGATGTCTATTCCACGATCAGGGCCGATGTGGATGAATTGAAATCCCTTATGCATCATTTTCTGAGAGGCACGAATATATGCGCGGAACTTGCAGAGCTCAAGGATCATTTCCATACATTCTTCGATTTATGGGGAATTCGGAAAAACGGAAAGCTGTCATCATACCTCTCGAAGGCATATTATCATCTGATATCCACAGGAATAACGAAGCAGCAAGCCTGTCAATTGATGGAAACGTTGCAGAAAAATAACTCTCCGGATGATCTGACCGATTACGGCGATACACTGCAGCGCCTGGAAAACATGATGAGACAGACCATAGAGCGTTCATTTGGGCCAAGGAAAGCGGATAATCGGATCTGCGCGTTTATCGGTCCTACCGGAACCGGCAAAACAACCACCCTGGCAAAACTTGTCGCACATCATTTGTTCGACAGAAAAGCGAACGTCGGCATCGTAACGATGGACACCTATCGCATCGGCGCCACCGATCAATTACGGAAATATGCAGATATCATGGGTGTTCCCATAGAGGTTGCGAAGGACAAAGCATCACTTGAAAGGGTTATACGCCGATTGTCAGAGCGCGATATGATTCTGGTTGATACACCGGGCAGGAGCATGCGTGATGAAGGACATCTCTTGAAACTCAAGGATGCGTTGTCATCGGTTCCGGGGATAGAGACACATCTGGTTCTCAGCATAACATCGAGCCATCGTTGCATGATGGATGCGGCGAGGCGATTCGGTATGACCGATTATGATACGATTATTTTTACAAAGCTTGACGATACAGCCGATTGTGGAACGATATACTCCATCATTGAAGAAATGAAGAAACCTGTTTCGTACGTCACAAACGGGCAGAATGTACCACAGGACATTTCCGAGGTTGAACCGGGGATGCTGGCCCGAATTATTATGAATCATGGATTTGACTGTCATTCAGATACTACGTCGCATTGAAAAGAGGATAATTGATGGATCAGGCAGAGATATTGCGAGACATGAAAAGGATGGAAGAGAGAATGAATAATGGTGATGATGCGAGAAGTGCTCGGACAGGACGAAACGCGGTTACTCGGGTCGTGGCCATAACGAGCGGAAAGGGGGGGGTAGGCAAAACAAACATAGCGGCAAATTTGACATATCTCCTGGCGGCAGAAGGCAAACAGGCTTTGCTGCTCGATGCGGATGCGGGACTGGCCAATGTGGATGTGATTCTGGGAATTACACCGCAGTACAATCTTTGTCATGTTCTCCGAGGCGAAACAAGCATTGACAAGACCATTGTATCAGGGCCGGGCGGCATGATGATTCTGCCCGCTGCCTCAGGGATACAGGAGATGACCGATTTGTCCCGGGGGCAAAAGCTGACGCTGTTGGATACATTGGATGGTTTTGAAAAACCGCTTGATTTTATGGTGATTGATACGGGCGCCGGTATTGCGGGAAATGTGATCTATTTTAACATGTGTGCCGATGAGATCATTGTCGTTGTTACGCCCGAACCGACGTCACTGACCGATGCATACGCCCTCATCAAGGTGCTGTATCAACGTCAGGCAGCCCGGCGCTTCAGAATTCTTGTCAATATGGTTCGGGATGGAGGGGATGCGCAGGCTGTCCATCGGCGATTGAGCAATGCCGTCGATCATTTTCTCAGTCTTACCGTTGAATATTTGGGATTTATCCCGTTCGATGAGAATGTGCATCGTTCGATCAAGGAACAGCGTCTTATTGTGGAACTATTTCCGACTTCTGCGGCAAGCAGACATATCGTCGGCATTGCCCGCAAGATACTACAAGAAAAAGCGGTGACGAGCGATAATGGTACGATCAAATTCTTTAAGAGGGCAGTTATCGGTGACAATGACAGATAAGATAAACCGTGATGAAAAAATCATGAAATATGCGCCTCTCGTGAAAAACATCGTCGAGAGAATCGCAATGCGACTGCCGAGCCACATTGATAAGGAAGATCTGGTCAATGTAGGAATCATCGGACTCATGTCGGCATTGGAGCGGTTTGATGAAAGCAAAAACATACGGTTTGAAACGTATGCACGATTCAGAATACGGGGCGCAATTTTGGATGAACTGCGGGCGAGAGATACGGTCTCGCGGTCGGCTCGAAATAAGGACGCAAAGCTGGAAAGAGCTTTCTCTACATTGCAGCGCGAACTGGGAAGAATGCCTACCGAAGAGGAAGTGTCGGGCTATCTCAAGATTTCACTGGACCAGTATTATAAGATGCTTGATGATGCAAAGGGTGTCTCCATAGTGCACAGTGACGATCTTCCCCCGGATTACTTTGAAAAATACGTTCGAAAAGATGTTCTGGAAAAAGTCGATCAAGGTGATCCTCTGTCGCTGATCACAGGCATGGAGATGAAAGAGATCATGAAGAACACAATCGATTCTCTCCCGCAGAAGGATAAAATCGTTCTGTCTCTGTACTACTATGAGGAATTGACGTTCCGCGAAATCGGTGAAGTGCTTGAACTGACGGAATCCCGTATATGTCAGATACATTCTCAGGCAATATTAAGACTGAGAGGTGTCCTTAAGACATTGAAGGAACGGGACGATGTTGAACTCAGATCATTTATGTGATTGAGACGGTAGAGAAGAAAATTCCTTTACGAGTGAAGATCATGTGGAAGACAGATTCACATAGGGAAAAGATGTCGAGCGCGAGTCGTCTGACCGTGTACGTTGCCATTGCAGTGGTAATGCTCGGCATGTTTATTGCTGATTCTCTGCCTGAAAGATCTGCCGGGACGTGCTGGGCGGATAATGCGGGAACAGAGAAATATCCTTTATCCGGCAAGCATAGCAGCGTCGAGATGCAACATGCGGGCTTGACACCGACGCCGATATATTTATTTGAATATTTTAATGATTTTATTTTTCCCGTCTCCAATGAAACAGGGAAACGCAGAGTTCTGCTCTGTGACATTGTGCTGGAG
>OMKS01000532.1_pt1 | contig 35580 bp, 13 predicted proteins | sample 1674721 | NCBI WGS metagenome assembly OMKS01 (sample SAMN06264996, study PRJEB25208) | sediment metagenome | isolation source: hot spring sediment | place: USA: California | collected 2014-09-02 | reverse complement strand
CATATATACACAGCGCGAAGGCATCGAAGCGGGTCGGCAGAGAGCGCATTTTTCGACACGGCGCGGAGAACCTTGGCAGAAATATCTTCTCGTCCGCCGAATGGGTCGATAAGCTCGTCGGTTCGTAAATCGAGCGCAATCGCATTGACGGTAAAATCCCTGCCCGCAAGGTCCTCCTCGACAGTCATCGCAGGATTACCCTCTGAAGAGACACGCTTATCGCGTTTCGTAGGTATCGAAACATCGATGGCGCGAAATTTGCCGCGAGGATACCACTTGATAACCGTGAAACTTTTGCCCACAGGCTCGGCTACGCCCCATCGGCGGAGAATTTTCGTAAGTTTGTCCAGAGGGAGCGCCGTGACGAGGAGATCAAGCTCGCGCGAAGGAATTCCCAAAATCGCATCGCGAATTGCGCCGCCCACCGCATAAATCCCCGCGTTCTCCGGCAAGGAGGAGATAAAATCCGGCGGAATGTCCTCATCTGTGCTAATCGAAATTTTATTCATGCTTCTTTTCAGCCTTCTATGGCCGAGATTCGAGTTATATTAGGCTTTAAAAAGCCGAAATCAAGGAAAATCTATAATATCGGGCGTTCGGGAACGCGGCGGCAATTTTGCATAGCCGACGAGCCGCCACATTCCGCTTGCCGTGCAACGTTGTTGACTTAAGTGTTTTTATTCTTATACTAATTTGGAATTGGCGCGGAAGTTTTCGCTCGTCTTGCACGGAGGTATTGAAATGATAGCCGGACCTTATTCAGATAGATTTAAGAAAGTTCTGCAGTTCGCGCGGGAAGAGGCCGCACGGCTTGGCCACTCTTACATTGGCACGGAGCACCTTCTCTTGGGTATCATCCGCGAGGGCGATGGCGGCGCGGTGAATGTCATCCGATCCGCGAGAGTCGATCCCATCGAGATTCGAAAGACTATCGAGGACATGCTCGACGCGGGCGAATCGACATACTTCCTTGGGCATATCATCATGACCGCCCGCGCTAACAAAGCAATCGAACAATCCGCTCTGGAAGCTAAGGGCACCGGATCCACGAAAATCGGCACGGAACACCTTCTTCTGGCGATGCTCAAGGAGGGCAAATCTCTCGCCGCGCAGGTGTTGATGATGTATGACATCACATACGCCGAAGCGTTGCATATATTGGGTGAAGCCGAATCCGGCGGCCTTAAAGATCGCCCGGGCAAGGGCATAGGCCAGCGAACGCCCTCGCTCGACCACTTTGGCAGAGATGTCACGGAATTGGCAACCAAAGGCAAGCTCGATCCGGTAATCGGACGGCAGAAAGAAATCGAGCGCCTCGCGCAGATTCTCAGCCGAAGAAAGAAGAATAACCCCGTCCTCATCGGCGAACCGGGGGTCGGTAAAACCGCTATAGTCGAGGGCTTGGCGCAGAGAGTGATTTCCAAGGAAGTTCCCTACCTTCTCCAATCGAAACGCATAGTATGCCTCGACTTGACCGGCCTCGTCGCCGGGACGAAGTATCGCGGCCAGTTCGAGGAGCGAATCAAAGCCGTTCTCGATGAGATAGTCGGCAACGACGATGTCATCCTCTTCATCGACGAGATTCATACACTCGTGGGTGCGGGCGGCGCGGAGGGCGCTCTCGATGCATCGAACATCCTCAAGCCTATGCTCGCGAACGGCGAACTTCAGTGCATCGGCGCGACAACTCTCGAGGAATACCGTAAATACATCGAAAAAGACGGCGCGCTTGAACGGCGCTTCCAAACCGTGTCGGTCGATCCGCCATCATCCAAGGAGACTATCGAAATACTTTTAGGCCTCCGCAAGCGATACGAAGAGCATCACAAGGTAAGCATCACCGATGATGCCATCGAATCTTCTGTTCGCTACTCGGACAGGTTCATTCAAGGGAGATACCAGCCGGATAAGGCAATCGATTTGATTGACGAGGCCGCGGCAATGGTGAACCTCGCAGGCTATGTCAAGCCCGAGTTTCTCATCGAGTTGGAGTTGGAGATTTCCGAGATTGAGCGCGCCAAGGAAGCCGCTATCTCCAGCCAAGAATTCGAGCGTGCCGCCAAGCTCCGCGACGAGATCCGCGAGCTTAAGACCCGCTTTACCAAAGAGGAAGAGGCTTGGCACAATGAGCGCGAGGAGAACCGTCCGACGGTGTCCGCCGGCGACATCGCTAAAGTTGCCAGCAGGATGACCGGCATCCCAATCGCCGAGATAGGCAAGGACGATGCCAAGCGCCTCACGGATATGGAGAAGACGCTCGCCCACGAACTCATCGGCCAAGACGAGGCTATCGAGGCTGTTTCGTCGGCCATCCGCCGGAGCCGATCCGGACTGGGCAATCCCACCAAGCCCGTGGGAAGTTTTCTTCTCATGGGGCCGAGCGGCGTGGGCAAAACCCACATGGCGCGCATTCTCACGAAATTTCTATTCGGCACCGAGGATGCGCTCGTTCGCGTGGATATGTCCGAGTATATGGAGAAGTTCTCTGTAAGCAGGCTCGTTGGCGCGCCCCCCGGATATGTCGGATACGACGAGGGCGGAACGCTCACCGAGAGCGTTCGGAGGCATCCATACAGCGTTGTTCTGTTCGATGAAATCGAGAAAGCGCATCCGGAGATCTTCGGAATACTCCTGCAGATGCTCGATGAGGGAATCCTCACCGACAGCTTCGGGCGGAGAGTCAGCTTTAAAAATACCGTTGTCATCATGACATCGAACATTGGCACGAAACACCTCATCACAAGCCAGCTTGGCTTCGATGCTAAAGAAAATGTCGTCGATGCCGAGGCGATGAAGCGCGAAATGCTCCGAGAACTTAAAACCGCAATGCGGCCTGAACTTCTCAACAGGATTGACAAAGTCGTTGTGTTCAAGCCGCTGGATTTCGACGCTATCGAGAAAATTGTTTCGCTTGAGATCGCCGATGTCAACCGCAGGGTTCGTCACCGCAACCTTGTTCTCGATGTCAAGGAACCTGCGCGGGAATTCCTCGCGCGCAAGGGCTTTGATCCAAATCTCGGCGCGAGACCACTCAAGAAGGCCATACAGGACTATCTCGAGGATCCGCTGTCGGCCAAAATAGTCGAGGGCGAGATTCCGTGGAACTCCGTCGTCCAAATCGATGTCGCAGAAAGTGGCGAAGAGCTGGTCTTCGAGGCGGTTAAGTCGCTCGAACCATCCGCCGAAGAGGCCGAAAGCCCAGCCTGATTTATTGGGGCGATTCTATGCAATGTTATAGATACGATCTCCGTTTCCCGAAGATGAGTTTCTCTGTTTTTGGGAAGGACAGGGTGGTTTATGCCGTGGCGTTCCACGGCGACAATTTCGACGCGACCGTCGAGAAAATCGAGAGCCACTTCGATGAAGTTCTCCCCGGCTCCAACAAGGACGACATACCCAAATCCTTCGAGAAATACATGGAGTTTGGGTGTTTCCACCCACAGCTCGAACCTGTCTATCTTTGGGGCTCGAAGTTTCAGAGGCAAGTTTGGAAAGAAATCACTAATATACCATTCGGGGAAATAGTCTTATATGCTGATATTGCGCTGAATATCGGCAACGACTTAGCATATCGCGCCGTGGGAAGGGCTGTTGGCGCGAATCCAATACCTATACTCGTGCCATGCCATCGCGTTGTCGCATTTAGCAACATCGGTGGATATACCGGCGGAGTTGAACTCAAACGCGAGCTTCTCAAAATCGAGGGCGTGCTCCCCGGGTGAACATTTCCATCTCTTGAGGGATTTTCAAGGTGTTAGTTTTTTTACGTTCGTGCTAAATTATTCTTCAAGCCCTCTCCCCTCCATGCTGGATACCATATCCTATTGCCCCCCAATGAAAGTCAAGTTTTGGCTTGCAAACGGACTTTTTTAATCTATAATAAGCAAATTATTGAAGTCTCAGGTTATCACACATTATGAAAATTAGACAAGCAATTATCATCCCGCTCGTAGTCATAGCGCCGATTATTTTGGCGTGGAAGAGCATAGTCACCGTGCATGCCGGACGCGAGCATAACCTCACTATCGGCATGGAGGAAGGCGCGACCGACGGTTTCGATATCGACATCGACAAGCCCGCGCCACCGCCACCGCCAATCGGCTTCTACTGCTTCTTCAGCCTGTCGGACACGAACTACGCTTTCATCGATGGGCTTTGGGGCGACATCCGCCCGCACTCCGACAGCGCAAGCTGGGAGCTTGTCACGAGAAATCAAGAGCAACCTGCGAAGATTTCCGTCTCCGAACTCCCGCCTGACGGCGAGCTGTTCATCGATGACATCCGCATCGACTCCGCAGGGGCGGTTATCGAACTTCCCGCAAAAGACGAGCCGATTTCAATTATATACAGAAAAACCGAGGCCGAAGAACCGGCCAATAGCGAATAAAGGCAAAAAATGGCGAAAGACAAACTCTATCGGGAATTTAGCAAAGAAGAGACTTTTCAGAAGCTCGAGCCGGAAACGCTCGAATTCTGGGAGAATCGTGATATTTTCCGCAAATCCCTCGAGAAGGGCAAGAACGCCCCAAAATTCGTTTTCTACGAAGGCCCGCCCACAGCGAACGGCCTCCCCGGCGTGCATCATGTGCTTTCGAGGACGCTCAAGGACGCCATCTGCCGTTATCAGACGATGCTTGGCAAGCTCGTCGAGCGCAAAGCCGGATGGGACACGCACGGTCTGCCCGTCGAAATCGATGTCGAGAAGTCGCATAACATCTCGGCCAAGTGCGAAATCGAGGAGTTCGGCATCGGCAAGTTCAACGATGCTTGCAAAGTCAGCGTCTTCAAATATGTCGATGAATGGGAGGAGATGACGCGGCGCATAGGATATTGGCTCGACATGTCGAAGCCATATATCACCTGCGACCCCGATTATATGGAGAGCGTTTGGTGGCTATTGGCTAAGTTCTTCCGCGATGGCTTGATGTATCGCGGGCACAAGGTTTTGCCGTATTGCCCGCGTTGCGGGACGGGGCTTTCCGACCATGAAGTCGCGCAGGGATACCGCGATGTCGAAGACCCATCGCTGACCGTGAGCATAAAACTTCGTGACAAAGACGACGAGTTCTTTCTCGTGTGGACGACCACGCCTTGGACGCTGTTATCGAATGTTGCGCTGGCGTTTCACCCCGAAGTCCAATATGTCAAAGTTCGCCACGACGGGCGTTATCTATGGCTGGCGAAGGCGAGGCTCGAGGCTGTATTCGGCGAAAATCTGCCGGAAATCGTCGAAAGCAAGACCGGCAGAGAACTTGCCGGAATCGATTACGAACCTCTCTTCCGCTTTGTCGAGCCGGACAAGCGCGCTTGGTTCACAATCCTCGCCGACTATGTGACGACCGAGGACGGCACGGGAATCGTCCACATCGCGCCAGCTTTCGGCAAGGAAGACTACGACGAGGGACAACGGAACAATCTCCCGATGGTGCAACTCGTCGAGGCCGACGGCACAATCGCAGAGGCCGCCGAGCCATACGCCGGCATGTTCTTCAAAGATGCCGACCCGCTGATTCTCGATGATCTCGAAAAGCGAAGAGTTCTTTTCTCACGCGGTCAAATCAAGCACAGCTATCCCTTCTGCTGGCGATGCGACAGCCCGCTCATCCAATACGCCCGTGGAAGTTGGTATATTCGCACGACGGCATTCAAAGACAAACTTCTCGAGGCCAACGAGAATATCGAGTGGTTTCCGCCGGAGATGAAGGACGGCAGATTCGGCGATTGGCTTCGAAACAACATCGACTGGGCTATCTCTCGCGAGAGATATTGGGCAACGCCGCTTCCTATATGGATTTGCGATGACTGCGAACACGAACACGCCATCGCCTCGCGCGCAGAGCTTGCAGAGATGGCCGTCGAGGGATATTGCGAGGGCATGGATTTGCACAAGCCGCACATCGACGAGGTTATACTCAAGTGCCCACAATGCGATGGCAAGATGCACCGCGTGCCGGAGGTCATCGACTGCTGGTTCGACAGCGGCGCGATGCCGTTTGCGCAGGTGCATTATCCTTTCGAGAACGCCGAGAACTTCGAGCCGAAGTGCTTCCCCGCAGAGTTCATCTGCGAGGGCACCGACCAGACACGCGGATGGTTTTACACGCTACTTGCGATTTCCACATTCGTCACCGGCAAATCGGCTTATAAGCGTTGTTTGGTGAACGGCCTTGTGCTGGACAAGGACGGCCAGAAGATGTCCAAAAGCAAGGGCAACGCCGTCAATCCGATAGAGGTCATCGAGAAGCACGGCGCCGACCCGCTCCGCTGGTATCTCATGGCGAACAGCTCTCCATGGCTCCCTAAGCGCTTCGATGTCGAGGGCGTGGCGGAGGTGTCGAGGATATTCTTCGATACGCTTCGTAACACTTACGGCTTTTTCGCGCTGTATGCCAATATCGACGGCTGGACACCAAAGCTGGGCAAGGGCGAGAGGACGCCCGCCGACGAATGGCTATTAAGCAGGCTGAACGGCCTAATCCGCGATGTCGGCGCAAGTCTCGACGAATACAATCCCACACGCGGCGCACGTAGAATAACTACCTTCGTTATCGACGAGCTTTCTAATTGGTATATCCGCCTCGGGCGCAAGCGCTTCTGGGGCGCGGAGATGACCGAGGACAAGAAGGCGGCATTCTCTACATTATATGAAGCCCTCATCACTGTGACGAAACTTCTCGCGCCGTTCGTGCCGATTACGGCGGAGACTATCTGGCGCGGCCTCTCATCCGGCGACGAGACCATGCCCGAGAGCGTGCATTTGGCGGATTTTCCGAGCGTGGACGACTCTGCCATTTCGCCAAAACTCGAGTCGGACATGGCCATGGTCGAGCGAATTGTCACGATGGGCCGAAACGCACGCCAGAAGGCGAACATCAAAGTGCGCCAGCCCCTGCAAAGGCTGTTAGTTTCCGCTGACAATGACTTCGACGCGCCGAAGTGGGCGGAAATGCTCATTCTTCGCGAACTAAACATCAAGTCGCTCGAGATGGGCGACAAAGCCGACCTCTACGATCTTTCGGCAAAAGCGAACTTCAAGGCGCTCGGCCCGCGTTTCGGGCCGCGAATGAAGGAACTCGCCGCGATTATCGCAGAACTGCCATCGGATGTTTTGAAGGCAGGCGTAGGACGCGGCGAGCTGAAATTGTCATTCGAGGGCGAGGACATAATCCTCTCGCCGGAAGACGACCTCATTCTGTCAGAGCACGATGCCGAGGGCTTCTCCGTATCGGCGGAGGATGACATAGCCGTCGCACTGGACATCACGCTGGACGAAGAACTCATCGCCGAGGGATTCGCCCGCGAGCTGGTCAACCGCATTCAAAACACACGCAAGGAGGCCGGTTTTGACGTGACGGACAGAATTGAAGCGGGCATCGTCGCGCCGACCGAGATATGCGACGCACTCCGCCGCCACCACGACTGGATAGCCGGCGAGGTGCTCGCCAAATCCTTGCTCTGCAAGAAACTCGATAGCTTCGATTTTCAGAAGGGATGGGACATCGATGGCACGGCCGTTGCTATTTCCGTGAGAAAAATTTGAGGATGACTTCGAGTGGTGGACAATTGAGAAAAAATCATTATAATAATAAGTCTTGGTTTAACATCTACTTTTTCGGAGTTTGCCATGAGAACAAGGGAAATCGAACGGATTAAAAGAAAGCTCGAGAAGCTCAAAGAAGAGATTTTGGCCGGCATGGGGCATTTCGAAGAAAATATGCTCCATAAAAACCGCAAAGATAATACCGGCGATGTCTCCAGCTTCACGACCCACCCTGCGGACATGGGCGCGGAGACCGCAGAATACGAGAAGGCATATCTGCTCGCATCGAAGGGCGACCGCCTGTTGAGGCTTATCAATCAAGCTCTCGAGAGAATCGAGAAGGGCGAATTCGGCGACTGCATAGAATGCGGTTGTCAAATACCCATAGAGCGCCTCCGCGCGATACCCTATTCGCCGTATTGCGTAGATTGCAAAGAAAAACTTGAGAATGGAGATTACGTCTCTTAATGGCCAAAGACAGCAAAAGCCCTATTCCCCCGCCACCCTCAAGCTGGAGACAACGCAGTTTTGGGCTTTTTGTGGCTGTGCTTGTTTTCGCAATAGCACTTGTCCTGATGCAACTTTTCTATGTTGGCGGCCGAGATCCCGTGATGAAGCTGGGCTATACCGACCTTATCGCCGAGGTCGAGAGCGGTAACATCGCCGAGGTCGAGTTCGTCGGGAGGCGTATCGAGGGGAAGTTCACTCAACCTAAGACCGTTTTAGTCGGCAGGGAGTCGCTCGAATACAAGAAATTCGAGCTGACGATACCTTTCGAGGACCCGGGCCTCGTGACGATGTTGAGCGACAAGGGCGTCAAGATTTCCGCGAGAGAGGAAAGCGGCGGCTGGTGGTCGATTTTGGTCGCTTTTTTGCCGTGGCTCTTTATCCCAATTTTATTCATCTTCATTTTCCGAAGAATGCAAGGCAATCAAAACGGCGTCTTCAATTTTGGGAAGTCCCGCGCCAAACGCATCACGCCCGACCGTGTCAGAGTGACATTCGCCGATGTCGCCGACTGCGAGGAGGCCAAGCAAGAGTTAGGCGAGGTTATCGACTTTTTGAAGAACCCGCGAAGATTTTCCAAACTCGGCGGCAAAATCCCAAAAGGCGTGCTTCTTCTCGGCCCTCCCGGAACTGGAAAAACCCTACTGGCTAAAGCCGTTTCCGGCGAGGCGAATGTTCCGTTTTTCAGCGTCTCGGGGAGCGATTTTGTCGAGATGTTCGTGGGTGTCGGTGCAAGCCGTGTGCGCGACCTCTTCGAGAACGCCAAGGCCAACGCGCCGTGCATTGTGTTTATAGATGAAATCGATGCCGTGGGCCGTCAACGCGGAACAGGCCTCGGCGGCGGCCACGATGAACGCGAGCAGACGCTCAACCAAATCCTTGTCGAGATGGACGGCTTCGAGACCAATGCCGGCGTGATAGTCCTCGCCTCGACCAATCGCCCCGACGTCCTCGATCCGGCGCTACTTCGCGCGGGACGCTTCGACCGCAGAGTTGTCATTGACAGGCCGGATGTCAAAGGCAGAGAGGGAATCCTCAAAGTTCACACGCGCGGAATTCCGCTGGCGAAAGACGTAGATTTGGGTGTAATCGCTCTCGGCACGCCCGGGCTATCCGGCGCGGATTTGGCGAATATCGTCAACGAAGCCGCGCTTCTGGCCGCACGTTCGAGAAAAGACCAAGTATTTATGGACGATTTCGAGCAGGCCAAGGACAAAGTGATGATGGGCACCGAGCGCAAGAGTATGATGCTCACCGGCGAGGAGAAGCGTATTTCAGCGTTTCATGAGGCCGGACACGCGCTTCTCGGCAAACTCCTCCCCGGCTCCGACCCAGTGCACAAAGTGACAATCATCCCGCGCGGCATGGCGCTCGGTCTGACATATTACCTCCCGAAAGGCGACAAACGCCTATACAGCAAGAGCTACCTCATGACTAAGCTCGTTCACATTCTCGGCGGGCGCGCCTCGGAGATGCTTATATTCGGCGACCCCACAACCGGCGCGGATAACGACATCGAGCAGGCATCGCGCATCGCCCGCAAGATGGTCTGCGAGTGGGGTATGAGCGAAAAACTCGGGCCACTCGATTACACCGAGGGAGGCAACGATGTATTCCTCGGGAAGGAACTCGTTTCCCGTCGGGCGAGCCACTCCGAAGAGGTCAACCAGCTAATCGATCGCGAGGTCTCCTCTTTGGTAGAGGGCGCTCTCAAACAGGCCGAGGAAATCCTCTCGAAGAACATCGACAAACTGAATTTAGTCGCAGAAGCTCTAATTGAATACGAATCCCTTTCTGGCGAGGAAATTGACATCATTCTGGCTGGCGGCACGCTTAACCGCGAGCTGAAGCAAGAACCGGCCACAAGCGTAGAGGAAGCCAAGGAGAAAAAGAAGGAAATCGACGCTATCGGTGGAAAGATAGCCCCCGAACCATCGCCGGAGCCTTCGACATAAGTTGTTTTCACAGCGACGATAATAAATGCGTGATTAGAAAAGGCGGGCAGTGCCCGCCTTTTGATTTTGGAGTCCCTGCTTACTTATTCGCTCAGTTCTATCGCGCCCGTCGGGCAGACTTGATAGCACATCGCGCATGCCTCGCCCACGCAGAACAGCGGGTTTATCTTCGCGCGCTTTTTGCCCTTGTCGTTGGGTTCGCCCGTATTGATTGCCGGGCATCCGAGCTTGAAACACTGCCCACAGGCGATGCACTTGTCGGGGTCAACGCGGAAGGGCGTTATCTTCATCTTCTTGATGTCCAACAAGATACAACGCCCACGGTTGATTATCACTTTCGGGCCGTCGAGCGTTTTGACCTTCTTCAACACCTCCGTCAGCTCCTCGATGTTGAATGCATCCGTGTCGAATACATGCTCGATTCCCATCGACTCGGCGAGCTTGCGGTAATCGACCTTGGGGGCAGGCTCGCCCATGAGCGTGGTGCCGGTGCCGGGGTGCTCCTGATGGCCGGTCATCGCGGTGATGGAGTTATCGAGGATGACCGTCGTGGAGTTGCCCTTGTTGTATGCCATTTCGGCGAGGCCGGTGAAGCCGCTGTGGATGAAGGTCGAGTCGCCGATGAAGGCGAGGGTGTTCTTGCCGAATTCTGCGCCGCGCGCCTTCTCTAACCCCTGCGCTACGCCGATTGATGCGCCCATGCAGATGCATGTTTCGCCCATCTCCAGCGGCGGCATCATGCCCAGTGTGTAGCAACCGATATCGGTGGTGCTGTTGAATTTGAGCTTCTTGCCGACATAGAAAATTCCACGGTGCGGGCATCCGGGACACAGCACCGGCGGCCTCGGCGGAAGGTCGGATATGTCGAACTTCGCGGTGGTCTTTTCACCGCCCATGCTCTCGCGGACAATTTTCTGCGAAAGCTCGTTAGTCAGAGGTAGACGCTCTTTGCCAATGCATGCGATGCCCTCGGCCTTGAGTTTTTCCTCGATAAACGGCTCGTTCTCTTCGACTACCCAAAGCTCGTCCACGCTCTCGGCAAATTCTCTGCAAAGCTCGATGGGGAAGGGGAAGCTCATGCCCAGTTTGAGGAAACGCGCAGTCGGGAAGGCCTCGCGGGCATACTGGAACGAGATGCCCGACGAGATGATGCCGATGCGCTTGCCCTCGAACTTGAAATCGCCGTCGATGACGAAATTGAGCGGAGTCTTTTCCGCAAACTCTTTCAGCTTGAGAAGTCTGTCCTCGAGCTTAACATGGAGCACTCTCGCGTGTGCGGGTATCACGACGCGCTGTTTGAAATCGGGGGTGTAATCCTTAACCGGCACCTCGACACGATCTTTCAGCTCGACGAGGCCGAGGCTGTGGCAAAGGCGGGTGCTCATCCGTAGGATCACCGGCGTGCCGAACTGCTCGGAGATTTCCATGCCTTGCGCGACCATATCCTTTGCCTCTTGACTGCTCGAAGGCTCAAGGAGCGCGATTTTCATGAACTCGGCATATCTGCGGTTGTCCTGCTCGTTTTGCGAGGAGTGCATTCCGGGGTCGTCTGCGGAAATGAGGACATATCCGCCGTTGACGCCAGTGTATGCAAAGCTGAACAACGGGTCCGCGGCAACATTGACGCCAACATGTTTCATAGCGGTGAGAGTCCTCGCGCCGCCGAACGACGCGCCGAGGCCGACCTCGACCGCTACTTTCTCGTTGGGCGACCATTCGCAATAGATATGGTCTTTGTATTTGACGACGTTCTCCAAAATTTCAGTAGATGGCGTTCCGGGGTATGCCGTCGCGACGCGGACTCCAGCCTCGAAAGCCCCGCGCGCCACGGCTTCGTTGCCGGACAAAAGGATTTTTTCAGTCATAAGAACCTCCGGTGAATATTTGACAAGCTATATATATTAAGCAATCTCGCTTATAAAATCAAACGTTTTATTTGCATGATGGAAAAAAGCTCGGCCACTGTTCCATTAAATAAGACTTGTCAATCAACATTTTAGCCACAAAAAGTGATCCTTTGACTATCTTCCTTTTTGCTCACATTTTGAACAATTAAAACTTGATAATGAAATTATATTCATTAAGATTAAGTGATATTTGGTATTGGTGAAGCGGAGTGCTTATTGTCTTTCGGTCTAAGCTTTATGAGACATCTATTTACGCTCGAAGTGCCTATACGGGCCGCTTTGCCATTCAGAAATAATTGTTATTCTTGGAGTAGAATATGCCATATTCGCGAACGTTTCTGCTATTCCTGATAATCCTCACCCTTTCTACCGGCGCTTTTGCGCGGACTCCGGATGTGCCGTATTGCCCCGAAACGGCCGAACGAGCGCGCCTTATCGAGGCGGTCGAGGCGGAGATGATGCCTCTTATGCCCGATGATGCCATCGATCCGGCAGGATACGCGGAATGGAAAGCCGAGTTAGCCGATGCGTTGAGCGGTGTCTATGGATATGCCGATGAAGGCCGAGAAAGACCTATGGCGCCCATGATAATCGACTTTGACAACAGCTATGTCCGTTTTGTCATGAGCGAGGGGCCGAGCGGGCCGGGCGTTTACTCCGAGGGATGCAGGCCGGACGGCACCGGCACTTGGCGAAGATTGACATACTATTTCCCTAACACGCCTTGGGACTGGACTATATACAAAATAGACGACCACGCCCCCGTGAAAACTTATAGAACAGGGACGGGCACCGTCCTCGCCCCAAACGCGGATGATACTTATATGTCCGGAGGCAAGGCATACACTGTTTGGAACAACTTTAATGGTTATGGAGTTAAAGTCATCCAGATTCTCGAGTGCGTGAGCCTCGGCTCGACTCCCGGCGAAAACGAGCAGGTCAAGCGGACAAATCTGATTATTCCGGTTGACGGGAGCTGTCATAATGTCGGTTGCATGGTCTATTGGGACACAATGCTCGATGGCGACGACGCGGCGGCTATCGCAACATCTTTCGGCTACACCGGCATATCTTCTATTCACTACGCGCCGGACATTCCCCCGCTGTGGCGCGCATACGAGGGCGGCTATCCGCCGGGGCCGGGGAGAATCACCGCACTTGGCATTCTCATTGGTTTCGAGGCAGTCATGCCCGATGTGTTCTGGTATGGTCAGTGGGGAACCAGCACGGGCAACGGCTGGGAAGACACCGAATGGGCGGGACTCACCGGCGGCGGCTTCGGCGATTCTGCCGCTATGGTCAAATGGTATCAGCGCAATGTCTGCCCCGGCGACACATTAGAATTCACTACATATTATGGTATCGGCGAGATTATTGCCGGAACGGGACTTCGCATTAACCACACACCGCCGAGGTTCTCCTCGGGATGCGCGGATATTTCGCCCAACCCGTTCAATGTCGAGGCCTTCATTACAAATATCGGCACTTCCACCGCGACAAATGTTCGTGTGACGCTCGATCTTTCAGGAAGCTCGCTTACTTTGGCCGGCGGCGCGAACCCGCAGAACCTCGGTGCTATCGCCGGTTACGGCGGCGGCTCCATGGCAACCTGGACGGTCAACATTCCGCCTTCGGCTTATGGCACCACTCAGTGCTACGACATTTCCGTCACGTGGACGGGAGGCGGCCCTGAAACTCAATCCTACTGCATCACCGTTCCCGAGATAGTCGATTTTGGCGCTTTCGCCACGCCCGCAACGGCGGAGATATGTTTGGGCGAATGCTTGAATTTGCAGGCTTGGCCGGACTCCATCCCGAGCGACTATGGTTGCGGGACCTGGTCTTCCGATTTCGAAGCCTCTGGCGAAATGACGCACTATGGAACAAGCGATGATTGGGCATGGGGAACGCCGACTTCCGGCCCGGGAAGCGCACGCTCCGGCACGCGATGCTGGGCAACGAATTTGAGCGGAAACTACCGCAACAACCAGCAATCTTCGCTGGTCTCGCCGGGAGTGGACTTGTCCGCCTGCGCAAACGGAACGCTTTCCTTCTGGCATTGGTATAACACGGATACCGGGCTTTTAGACGCCGACGGCTGTCAGGTTTTCATCGGAAGAAGCCCCACTGGCCCTTGGGCGCAACTCAATATGCCCGGATATGATGGCATGTTAATAATTGGCCCTCTGGCTTTTGAACAATCCTATCACGGTTCGAGCGGGGGATGGAGATATCAAACCGTAGATATCTCTGCTTGGGTAGGCGGTATGGCTTATATCCGCTTCTTCTTCGCATCCGGCTGGACGGGGAACAGCTCGGGCTGGTATATCGACGATGTTTCGATAGAGGGTAGCGGCACTGCCGGCCCGGGAATCGTATATAACTATTCTTGGTCGCCGACAACATGGCTTTCCGACCCGACATCGCCCAATCCTATGGCCTGTCCGCATGCCACGACAACATATACCGCCACGATTACCGCCCTCGATGACTGCATCGCAGAAGCAACGGTTAGAATTACCGTTCATCCCGATCCGGAGGTGACAATCGAGGACATAGACATCTGCGAGGGCGAAACGGGCACTCTGGTCGCGGAAGTCTCGCCTCCGGGGACTTACACTTATCTTTGGTCTCCCGGCGGCCACACTACGAGCAGTATCGAAGTATCTCCCACGGCAACAACGACTTACACCTGCATAGTCACCAGCGATCTTGGGTGCGAGGGCGTAGGTTTAGGCACGGCAACACTCCACCCGAACCCTGTCGTTTCCGTCGAGGATACGCTCATCTGCCTCGGCGATGAGGCCATATTGACAGCTGTTCTCGACCCGGATATTCCCGATGCGACTTTCCTCTGGGAACCAGGAGGACTTACTGGAAATCCAATTACTGTATCCCCCGACGACACAACTACATACACCTGTATTGTCACCAGCCTATTCGGTTGTGAAGGCACAGATTCCGCGACAGTGTTCATCGAATTCCCGCCCCCCGCGCCGGAATTGATTCACCCTCCCAACGGTAGCGTTGGACATATGCCCGATGTTGCGCTCGATTTTATTTGGCACGCCTCGCCGGCAATCCCGCCAATTACCTACGACCTTCTAATCGACGGCGCGATGATTGCCGAGGGCATGCGCGATACCTTCTGGACGCTGTCTTTCCCTTGTGGCGAGGCGCATTCTTGGGCGGTTGTTGTCCACGGCAATTGCGGCTCGGACACGAGCGAGACATGGTTCTTCGAGATGGCACCTTGCGACCCGCCGGTAGTCGAGATCATCGAGCCGTTAGACGGCATGTGGAGCGCCTGCGACGATCAGGGGATTTTCGTCCTAATCACCGACGAGTATGGCGTCGATATCGAGTCGATTCGCTTCAGCGTGAACAGCGTTGTCTATTCGGTCGATGGCTTCACGCTCGATTTTAGCGATGACACGCTTCGTTTCTATCCGCCGGACTTATGGACAGACGGCGAAGAAGTTCACACATGCGTGGACTCCGTTTCAAATACTTGGGGTGTCGTTCCCGAGGATCTCCCGATATGCTGGACTTGGTTCGTCGATCTTACGCCGCCCTTTGTTTGGGGCGAGATTCCGCCTGCCGGCTCCGTTACGCCGGAGGCCAGCCCGACAGTCAGTTTCAATATCGAGGATACGCTTTCCGGCCTCGATGAAAGTTCGGTAGTAATAACAATCAACGGCTCGGTAATACTCGATCTTACCAGCCCTGCAGTCAGCTGGGACGACCCGGATATTTCTATATCGTTCTTGGACTTAGGGCTTGCCTTCGATATTGGCGACACTGTGGAAATCTGCGTTTCGGCGCAGGACATGCCGGATTACTGCCCGCCGAACATCCTCGACACATGCTGGATTTTCTTCGTCAATCCGCTCGGCCCCGCGGGCACGATAATCGAGCCACTGCCATGGACTTACACCGCTTGCGATGATCAGGGAATCATAATCTATCTTTATGACGAGGATGGCATCGATCATCCAACGGTGCTCATAAATGTCAATGGCGTGGATGTTTGGGGCGACGACCCTTCGATTACTTGGGAGGAGGACACGCTAATTTACTCTCCACCAACGCGTTGGGAGGATGCTGAGACTATTATGGTGAGGCTGTTGGAGGCGGATGACCTCATCGGCAACCCGCTCGGCGACACGCTTCACTGGAACTTCATCGTGGATTTGACTCCGCCGGAGATTTGGGCGATAAACCCGCCGGCCGGTGCGGTATTGGCTATAGCCTCGCCGACGATTACATTCTCGCTCGCCGACTGGCTCTCCGGGCTGAATCTTTCGAGCGTGACCGTTTCGATTAACGGCTCAGTGTTCCCGTTTGACATCGTAGGATTCGAGGGCGAATTTGTGGGTGATACACTCGAGTGCACCATAGAGTGCGCGGATTTGGGGGTGATTTTCTCGCACAACGACACGGTGGAAATTTGCGTTTATGCCGAAGATTCGCCGGATTACTGCCCGCCGAACGAGCTTGATACCTGCTGGATATATTATATCGACCTCTTGGGGCCGATTTACAGCGACATTCTCGATCCAACGAGCGGAGAGCCTCTCGCGGGGGCGGTTTCCGCCTGCGACGATCAGGGCGTTTGCATCGAGCTTGTTGACTCGGATGTCCCGCACGGCGTTGACGAGACGAGCATCGTGCTCCGCGTGAACGGCACGGATTACACAACCGCCGACACCGAGCTGACTTACGCCGACGACACTCTCTGCTTTGCACCCTCTTCGCCTTGGATGCACGGCGCGACGGTGCGCGTGGATTTGCTTTCCGCCAATGACTCGTTGGGCAATCCGCTGGCTTACGGCCCCGGCTCATGGGAGTTCGAGATCGACCTCGAGCCGCCCCGAGCCTTCGCCCTCGCCCCCTCCCCCGGCGCAGGCATCGGGACGCTGACCCCGACAGTGCGGTTCAGTTTGGCGGATATCCCCGCGGGCGCAGACCTCGACGGCGTGCTCATCAGCGTGGACATTCTGCCCGCATCGGACACGACTTGGTTCGACCTTTCCGAGCCATGGTTCGGGCGCACAGACTCAAACTACACGGCGAGTATTACGGATATTCCATTAAGTATTACCGGTGGCGACACAGTTCGCATTTGCGTTCGCTCTGCGGATTTGCCGGACTTCTGCCCGCCTAATGAGGGCGACACGTGCTGGGTATTTTATCTTCCCACCGGCGGTCCTGTGGGCACTGTCATTGAGCCGGTGGACGGCTCTTGGAGCGCGTGCCGCTTCGGCGAAATTCTTCTTACCGTTAGCGATCCCGATACAGTTATCGGCTCGACAATAATATTTAGCGTCGATGGGACGCACTTCACCACCGCCGACGCGGAGCTGGAGTATCGACCGGACACGCTGATTTTCACGCCCTCCGTCGATTGGATCGATGGGACGGTTGTCGTCTGCTCGCTACTTTATGCCGAGGACCGCTTCGAGAATCCCAATGAAGACACGCTGGTTTGGTCGTTCAATATTGACTTCACGCCGCCGGTTATTGGCGCGATAACACCTGCCCCCGGCGCAGTAGTCGCGACGCTTTGCCCAATAGTGTCATTCACTTTGGCCGATTTGGGCAGTGGTGTTATGGAATCGTCGATTAGTATTACTGTTGACGGAACAGAGCATTTGGACATATATGACGGCAGAGTCTCATGGACTGGTGGAGTCCTATCATTCGACATCTGCGATGTTGTGACGCTGGCCGGTGGAAGCACAGTTGAGATTTGCGTGACCGCCGAGGACTCGCCGGACTACTGCGGCCCGAACGTCCTCGACACATGCTGGGTTTTCTCTGTCGCCTCCGGAGGGCCGGTCGCGACAATTATTCACCCGACAGACGGCATCATCACGAGTTGCGACCCGCAGGACATTCTCCTCATAATAGAGGATGACGACGGAATCGACGAAACGACTATCTTGTTTATGGTCAATGGGATAGAGTTTGATGTCGGAGATGCGGAATTGTCTTGGGCGGAGCCGGTGCTCACGTTCGATGGCGGCGCGGGCTATTTCGCTCACGGCTCGACCGTTTCCTGCTCGCTTATTTCCGCGGGCGACATGCTGGGCAATCCGCTTGAAAACCCATTGGGATGGAGTTTCGTGGTCGATTACGAGCCTCCGGAGCTTGTAGCCGTCATCCCCGGGCCGGGAGTTCCAGTGGGCGACCGCAGTCCCTTGGTGACCATGGAGTTGCGCGATATTCCTGCGGGCATCGACTATAACTCTGCCGTGTTGACCGTTCCCGGGCACGGTGCTCTGACTCCCGCAAGTCCCGCGATTTTCTGGACAGGCGACATTCTCAACTTCGAGCCGGAGAGCCTCGGCATCCTCTGGACCGGCGGCGACAGCATCGAACTTTGCCTCGACATCGCCGACTTGCCGGATACCGTTGCGCCTTACTGCCGAGCGAACGATACGACATATTGTTGGGACTTGGTCATCGCGCGCGGAGGGCCGAGAGCGACAATCATCGAACCGCTGGACGGCACGGTGAGCGCATGTAGTCTGCAGGAAATCATCATCACAATCGAGGACACAATCGGCGTGGATGATACGACTATCGTGTTGATAGTCAACGGAGTGGAGTATCGCATCGACGACGCGGAGCTTGACTGGAGCGTTCCGTATCTAATATGGACTCCGCCGGCGGTTTGGGCGGACGGCGCGGTTCACGTCCAACTGATCTCTGCCGACGACCTTCTGGGCAACGAATTGGCGACGCCGCTCGACTGGTGGTTCGAGATGGACCTGACCCCGCCTATCTTCTGGGGAATGAATCCCCCGCATTTGGCGATAATCGACGAGCCGTCGCCGGACATCTCGGTTCGCATCGCCGACGCAATCGCCGGCCTCGCGGATTCTTGCATTTGGCTTACAATCAACGGCACAACGCATTTCGACCTGTCTTCGCCGGAGATTTCTTGGGACGGCGAGCTGTTGGAGCTTTCAACGGAAATTGCCGGCTTGACATTTTCCGGCGGCGACAACATAAACGTCTGCGTCCATGCTTGCGATGACCCCGACTATTGCCCGCCGAACGATAGCCTCCACTGCTGGCGATTCAGTATCACTACGGGCGGGCCGGTGGCTACGATTATCGAGCCTTTGGACGGCACGATTAGCGCGTGTAGCCTTCAGCAGATAATATTCACGCTTGTTGACAGCAACGGAGTGGACGAGGGGACTATCCTGTTCGAGGTGAACGGAACACCGTATCAAGTCGGAGATGCTGAAGTTCTATGGGCTGAACCGCTTCTCACATGGACTCCGCCGGATGTTTGGGATGACGGCCCGGTGAGCGTCCGAATTCTCTCCGCCGATGATATGCTTGGCAACGCGCTTGAGGGCGCCCCGGTGGAGTGGAACTTCACGATGGACCTCACGCCGCCGGACTTCTCGAACGCTCTGCCAGCCTCGGGCTTCCCGTCTTACGATTGGCAACTTCCGATCTCGATAGAAATCCGCGATGACATACTCGGCGTGGAGCCGGAAAGCCTCGAGGTCGTTCTCGACGGCGTATATCGCGCCGGCGGGCCGGTTCGCTTGCGCGTGGGCGACGACGGCGTGGATTGGTCGCCGCCGCTTCTCTCGGTTAATCCCGCGGATGTCGATGAATCAGCGCACGGAATAACATACCCACTGCCGGAGGACACGCTCGGCCCGGGCATCTACTTCCCAGAGTTCGCGACTATCGGCATCACGGTTCATGCGTTTGACCGGCAACCGGATTATTGCGATCCCAACGGCTCGAACTTCTCGTGGGAATTCACGGTTGAGGACGACGACACGCTCGGCCCGGAGGTGTTTGAGTTCGGGCCTCCCTATGAGAGCACGCAGATGCCCGTTTTCATCACGGCGCGCATAGTCGATCCGAGCGGAGTTTATTCGGCGGAGCTTATCTGGGACACCGACGGCGAGGTCGATATCGACTACAATGGGCCGGTGGCGATGGACTCCATTCCGGGAAGCTACGACGCAACAGCCAGCGGATGGCTCTGGCGAACGACATCGCCGATAGCCACCTTCTCGGCGACTACTGTTGTTACATATCGGATTTTCGCGACCGACAACGATTTCGACTTCCTCAACCCCGATGACCGCGAATCGGCCTATGCCGACAGCATCTGCCCGATTCTCGGAGGGCCGACGGCACAACCGATTACGCCTCTGCCCGGCGAGATAACGGCCTGCGCCGATCAATACATCATCATCGAGCTTGTCGATCCCGATGGAGTGGATCCTGCGCCGATGGTGCTGGAAATTGCAGGCGAGCGAATCGTTTGGCCGGACGCGAGGTTGACATACGACGCGGCCTCGGGAGAACTTACTTTCGACCCGGGCGCGGAAATTTGGACGAACGAACAAACTGTGACGATTCTCCTCACGCTCGCCGAAGACAGTCTCGGCAACCCGATGTGGGATACATTACAGTATAGTTTCCTCATCGATCTCGAGCCGCCGGAATTTGCCAATCCGTTCCCTGTGCAATCGGATATGATAAGTAACAGCAGAGCGCAAATCGGCGTGGATATCACCGACAACCTCGCAGGCGTTCGTGAGAGCGAGCTATCGATGGATGTTTATGGAAACACTTACACGACAACATCTTCCGCGCTGACATTCGCCAGCGGAAGGCTATTATTTGACCCGCAGGTCGCCAGCTTAGAGTTCGTCGCGGGGGATACCGTCTTCGTGACGGTATTTGCCGGCGATAACCCCGACCTCTGCGAGCCGAACCGTAGCGAGTTCTCATGGTGGTTCGTGATGGAGCCGATGATTGCGTGCAACGTTTATCCGAATCCGATCAGCCCCGACGGCGACGGCATCAACGACTTGGCGATTTTCGAGTATCCGCTCATGTTTTCCGGTTCCGCCAAGCTGATGATTTTCGACATTCGAAATCAGCTCGTCCACAGCTCGCCTATCGGCCCAGTCAGCGACTATATGGACGTTACTAACCGTATTTGGGACGGTCGAGATAACACTGGGGCTAATGTTACTCCGGGGCTTTATCTCTATGTTATCCAAAAAGATGGCAATATTATTTGCAACGGCACTATAGCCGTTAGCAGGTAAGTCACCGGCAAGAAATTGCTTGTCAATAAAGCGTCGATGCCTTTGTGGTGTCGGCGCTTTCCGCTTTTCGAGTATTAGGGGCGTCGGCGCGCGTGGACGCGCCCCGAGATAGTCGGAGCGAGATCGAGTATCAAGGGATGGACTTGCCGCCGACTATCTCGTGCCCACCTGCGACTTTCAAGTCGCAGGTGGGGCCGACGCCCCGCACTGGCGGAAGTTCAGTTTCGCACGGCGCGGAAACGCACCGTCGTGCTGTGCCCTTCGGAATCTATCACAGTCAGGGCGTGGGCGCCGCCGGTGGGCATGAGCGGAAGCATATGTTCTTCGCTGGTGGCGCCAACAAAGGTCTCGTCGAGATACCAATAAAGCTCTGCGCGGGCTGTAGATGATACCGCACGGGCGACGACCTTTTGGTATTCGCCGTCTGCGCCGCGCAAGACTTGAATCAGCGCGCCTTCAGATGGGTAAATGATGTTCGTCGTTCGCGATACGGTGGGCACGGGACATTGGGGATTGTGCGGTGGAAGGGCTTGGAAAGCGTGCCCGCGCGAGATTAGAAAGCCTGCGACCTCCGGTGGGTATGCAATCTGTATAACCTCGCGGTAGTTCATCCCCTCCCAGCAACGGGAGCAGACGCGGTATTCCCCCGTATCATCGACATAGAAACGCCGGTGATACGGACAAATCTGCAAACTCTTGCGTGGATGAATTGGCGAACGCACGAAAATCGTGTCCTCGCAGAACGGCCCGGCAGAATACCCGCTGGCCTCGCATAGCGCGACCTCCTGCAGATGTGTTTCCGGCGGAATGAACCATACGACATCGCCCCTCGGCAACGCATTGAATACCATGAACATAGCCATGCCGGCGCAACTTGCCCCCGTGAGATTGGGATTGCTCGAGCCATCAAAATTTCCCGCCCAGACGCCGATAGTCCACTCCGGCGAGACACCGACCGCCCAGCCGTCGCGGTTGCCATAACTGGTGCCGGTTTTCCACGCGATAGGCCGACGGCTCTCGAATTGATCCCAGTAGAATTCCGCGCCCGGCCTATCAAGCTCGCGGAGCATCTCGAGCGTGAGAAAACACGCCGCCTCGCCGATAAGCCGATTCTCTCGGTCCTTTACTTCTCCCGCAATTGCCGTAAGGCCACGAAAATCGCCGTAGTTGCCCAATCCGGCGAACATCGCAGTCACATCCCAGAGCCTCCCCTCCGCGCCCCCGATAATCAGCGGCAGTCCGTATTCCCGTGGCGTCCGGAAGAGCGTCGTCATGCCGGCAGATCTGAGAAACTCATAGAAATCGTCGATACCGTATGTGTAAAGAAGCCGAACCGCAGGCACGTTCAGTGACTTGACCAGCGCGCTCTTTGCCGTCGCAAGCCCACGGAAAGAGCGGTCCGCGTTCATCGGCGCGAAAGCGCCGTAATATGTCGGGATGTCCCTGATTTTCGTCTCCGGAAGAATTAGGGCATTATCTATCGCGAGTGCGAATAGGAAAGGTTTTAAGACAGAGCCGGTCGAGCGCGGCGCGAAAACACCATCGACCTGTCCCGCCGCGTCGAAATCCCTGAAATTCTGCGAACCGACATAAGCCCGCACCTCTCCCGTTCGCGTGTTTGCGACGAGAATCGAAATGTTTCCCACGCCAAATTCGCCCAACCGCTTGGCCTGATCGAGCGCAATCTCTTCGATATTTCTCTGAAGGTCGAAATCTATGGTGGTTCTGACCTCCTCGCCCGGACGCGCCCGTGCAATCCTCTGGCAAAGGTGCGGAGCGTGAAAATCGAAGGGAATGCGCCCATCGGGGATGGGTTCGGCGAGCGAAAGCTCCAGCGTCTCCTCGTCGATAATCCCTCTGCGGAACATTCTGCGCAGAAGCGCGTCGCGTTTGGCCTTCAGTCGAGTCATATCTCGCATGGGATTGGCCATAGAAGGGTCGTTAGGGAGCACGGCGAACATAGCCGCTTGCGCCCAAGTCAACATTCCCGGCTCCACACCGAAATACTTGAGGCAGGCCGTGCGATACCCAATTATGTTTCCGCCGAACGGCGCGTGTTCGAGATACATGCGAAGTATCTCGTCCTTTGGATGGCGAAACTCAATTTTCAGCGCGTGAAATGCCTCGATTATCTTCGAGCGAAGCGTTCGCGGTTTGGGGTTGGCGATGCGCGCGACCTGCATAGTGATTGTGCTCGCACCGCCGGGCTTCTCTTTGCCTACAATCCGCGAAAACACCGCCCGCGACAACGCAATAGGATCAATCCCCGGGTGGATGTAGAAGCGCTTGTCCTCATATAGAATCACCGCGCGGACGAGCTTTTCCGGCGGGGGGATATCACTTGGCGGAAAGCACCATTGCTCGTCAGAGTTCAAAAAGACGCGAAGCGGCCTGCCATCGCCGGCAGTGACGACAGTGCTGTAATCGTTCGGGAATATCGGTCGGGACAGCGGCGTAGCAACCCATCCTCCGGCGAATAGGATAGCCGCGAAAACACCGACAGACAAGGCCTTCCGCCGGAAAACAAGCTCTATCGCGCGCGAAAATGGACTCACTTCAGGACTTCGACGCCTCTGCCCGCCTCACGCGCCTGATAGCGGTCGTCATACATGACCTCGACCTGCGTCGGCGGAAGGCGAAACTTCCCGACCGTCACCGTGTTGAGTTTGAGCATGAAATCGAGCGTTTGTCCGCCGCGCAAATTGAAAAACCACATCGCGCGGTCATCGCGCAAGTCGAAATAGTCCTCGCGAGAGAGCGAGTATCCGCGCGTCCAATCCGGGTAATTCTCGCCGGAAAGGCGGATGTTTTCTATCTCCCATCCCGATGGCAAAACTTGCACAAGCGCGACCTGCTCGAGATTGATATTCGATGGATTGCGCACGCGAAAATGTCCCCAGAAAATCTTGTTCTGCGGGAGACTTACGGGCGAGATGACGCTTCCGTCCTCGTCGAGCCAGCGGACATCCAGCGCGAGATTCCGGCGCATCGAACGCAATGTGTCGCGTTCCGGAATTCCGAACCAGTCGAGCCTCGCGAAACCTTTGCCCGATGTAATCTCCAGCGTAATCTCCTTGCCGAACCCCTCCTCGATTTCGACCATGAGCGTTGGCGTTGCTTTATCTATTGCGATTTTCCTGCCATCCGGAAGGGAAACGCTTCCCTCCAGTGGCTCTGCCTTTTTGGCAAATTCACCTACAAAAATTGCCGCCGAGCGAAGACAAGTCGCTGTCTCCTGCGTGGAGAGCCATCTGTCGGAGTCCAGCGCTTCGGCGATGTCCTCGAAGGTGCGATACGCCTGTGTCTCGTTGCCGAATCGGACGAGACCCTCGAGGACAATCGCCATATCGCGGATATCCGAGCCGAAAGTCCCGCCGAACTCGCGATATTTGCGGACTTCCGTGCCCGTTTGGGCGACTATCTCACGCGCAGTTCTCTCCGAGCCTCTCATCAGATATGCGCACGCGAGAAGCCATCGAGATGCGTTGTCCATCTCGTCGATGTAGTTCTGGCGAAGCAGATTCATCGCGCCGAACTGCGGCTCGCCCGCCGACGCAAGTATATACAGTCTATATGCTTGCGTGAGAATATGATCCGGATCGCCGCGCGACTCGCGCTTCTCGTAATCGATCCAGCGGTCAAACATGTCCTTCGGGACATGATAGCCGCGCGTCTTGGCCTCCACCATGAAATGTCCCGCATAGTTTGTCGCCCAATGGTTGGGTTGTGGTGCGTTAGGCCAATAACCGAAGCCCCCCGAAGGCAGTTGGAATTTTCGCAACCCCTCAATCGTCGCGTTTACGTTGTTGTCGATGGCCTTCTTTTGAATGTCGGAGAGCTTGGTGAGTTCGGCGAGATAGAGTTGCGGAAAGGCCGCCGAAACTATTTGCTCGATGCATCCATAGGGGTATCGAATTAGCCATTCGAGCCGCGCCGACATGTTCAAATCGCGAACTTTGCCTACGGTGATGCGTGCGCGGTTCGTGCCCTCGATTCCGTCATCGGGGATGCGGAGTTTGGCCGAAGTTCCCGCGGAGACGGCCTTGCCCGTAAAAGCATGCACCCAAGGATTCGTTGGACGAACAGCAATTTCCGTTTCATCGGCGATGCGGAAATTGCGAGAGCTTGCCAAGATTTTCACCTTTGCCACGCCGATTTCCGGCGATGCTTTCAAGCGGAAAAGCACGTCCCGCTCATCGACAGACGGCATGTCCAGCGTGATTTTCGCGTCTCCGACAACTTCAACCGGCCCATCGACGGATAGCTCGATTGTCGCTTTACCCACGCCGTCCTCCATCGCGAAAACGGTGACCGGCAGGGCAATCTCGTCGCCGGGGGCGAGCACGCGCGGAAGCGTTGGCAGAACCATCAGCGGCGCAGTAACGGGAATTGCTTTCTCGGCACTACCGTAACGAGTGCCCTTCGACGCCACGGCCATCACGCGCACTGAGCCTACATATTCCGGCATGATGAATTCGACTTTGGCATTGCCGCGCCCGTCCGATTCCCCCACACCGGAGAAGAGCGACACCGGCTTGAATCTGCGGGCTTTGACCGGCGAGCGCATCATGTCATAATCGGCCAGCGCCCCGCCGATTGAGAACCTCTTGAAAATCTCGCCCCAGCTTGCCCCCACAACATGCGAGAACACATCATATGTTCTGACTAAATACGCCACTCTTCGATAGAAAAAATTCCACGGGTCGGGCGTTTTGAAGCGCGTGAGGTCGAGAAGCCCCTCATCGACAACTGCGATTGTATATCGATAAGAACTGTTGTCTTTTGAAGACAGCGAAATCGTGAATTTCTGCCCCGGCTCGATTTTCTCCGGCGCGGAGATTTTCAGCTCCAACTGTGTGTCCTCGGCCTGGATATGAAGCGGAACCACGCCGTATAACCTCATCGGCAGGTCGTTCGCGGTGTTCTCGTGCGGTTGAATCGCGGTCACTGTCGCGTATGCCGTCGGCATCATCTCGCGGGTGATAGGCACCTCGAACACGGTCTCCTCGGCGCGAAGTAGCGACCATCGGGAGTGAACGAGCCTCCTTCCAGCCTCGACGGACAGAAGCGCGCGACCCTCCTTGGGCGTTTGGACGATGACTTTGGCGGTTTCGCCGGGACGGTAGTGCTCCTTGTCGGTCTTCATGATGAGCAAATCCGCGTCGCCGCCGGAAGGCTCTGCGCCCCAATGCCTCGCATTGATAAATACGCCCGCGACATGGCCGCCTGAGGGATCTGTCACTTCAATAAACGCCGTCCCGTATCCGTCGGGCTTCCAGTCGAAATATACCGGCACCGAGCCGGAAGCGACGCTCCCGCTTTTGATAAGCTCGGTCGTTGCGTCGCTCTTGAAGCGCCTTCGGAAATCCTCCTCGCTTTCATAATCGAACCACCAAAAGCGGCGGCTTCGGAATATTTTGTATTCAAGTTTCGCGCCGGCGATGGTGTTGCCTTCGCTGTCGATAAGCACGGCGCCGATTTTAGCTTCCCTTCCTACGCGCACAAAACGCCCATCCGGCGGCTGAATGCCTACATAGCGGCTATACACCTCGAACGGTATCTTCTTCTCGGCGGGCACAGCGCGCCCTCCCCTTTCGAAAACATCCGCGGAGACCTCGACCGTCAGTGCCGAAGGCACCGACTCCACTTTCGGCAGTTCCCACTGGACAGCCGCCTTGCCCTCGGAATCGAGCTTGACATCGCGGGAGGGGAGCGTTATCGGCTCGAATTTCTGCATCTCATTGGTGAATACGAAGCCCTTATGAGTGTCCAGCGAAAGCTCGAACGGCCGGATTGAAAGCTTGACTTTCGCACCAAGCCCCACGGCGGGATTGCCAAACAGGTAATTCGCGCTAATTTCCGCGATGAGTTTGTCGTCGAGCGGCGTGAGCCTCTCGGGCTTCGTGGTGATGTTCGTTCTAATTCTATATGGCACAACGGTTTCGATTCTAACATGATGGACGAACTTCTTCTCGCCGACGGTCAGCTCCGCGCGCCAGAAACCCGTCGGAGCATTCTCGTCCGTGGCGAGCGGGAAGTTATACCAGCCGTCCTCGGACTCGCGAATCATGCGTGTCGATACTTTGCGCCCTCGCGGATTGAAAAGCTCCAACTCGACCGGGTGATTCTTCGGGAAAGTGCCCTCGGAGTTGCGGAAAATCGCCGTGAGATTGAAGTCATCGCCCGGGCGGAACACGCCGCGTTCGGTGTATATGAACGCGCGGATGTCATCCGGCGGCTCGGTAGCGCCGCCTACATCAAATAGCGAAGTGCCCAGCATCATCTCCCGAAAAAGCAGGACAGTCCGATGCCCGCGCCAAACGCCCTCGATGTAGAATCCAGCGCTCGTGTCGAATTCGCAATAGCCTTGGGCGTCCGTGGTTTTGGACAAAAGAGTCTGATTGGTGTAGGATTTCAGGCTTATCGCCGCGTCGGAGACGGGCGCGCCCGATACCAAATCTACCGCCCACACGCCAATCTTATCGCCTGTGTTCTTGGCGATAAGGCCGAGATCGGTGAAGATAATTGCCGTAGCTTTCTTGCCCTCGTCCCAGAAGTAACTGCTTTTTTGCCAGTATGGCCACTCCGGCGGAAGTCCTACGAGGATATCCTCCTCGCCGAAAGAAAGCTCAATGACATATGCACCGCGGTCGGTTCCTCGCGTAATCTTAGAGAGATCGATGCGCGATTTCAGCCACTTGTCCGTGACGTCGCCAATCTCCAAAGTATCAACAGCGATAATATCGCCGACACGATATAAATCGCGGTAACTATCGTCCCACCAATATTCTCCGCCACCTCTGAAATTGTTCTCTTGAATGAAAAAGCCGAGATTGTTCTCATACACTTTTTTGATGGTGATGACCGCCCTTCGGACATTGACCGAGCTGAAATCGATGGATTTCTTGTTCGTCGATGGAACGAAGAGGCCTTTGTCAACGAAATTTATTTGCGGAAGCATGGATGGGAATTCGACCTCATGAATAGAACTTCGTTCCGTTTTCGTGCCCCATAAACTCTTGAGACCGGCGAGGATTTCCACCTGATAGGTTGCCGCGCGCTCGAAATTTCCGCTCGCAGTGATTGTCTTTCCGCGCACGGAGAGTTTCAAATCGACGCGCGGGTTTGTGCGGATAAGACCGCGATAGTCCTCGTTGCTAATGAGGTCGTCGGAGAATGTAATGACGACGGCCATCTCATCGGCGGTTGTCGACACTTCGACATCGGTGACGACGAAGTTCACTTTCGCGGGAAGGAGAAACTCCCTCGTGAAGTCGCCGGGGAGTTTGAGCCTTTTGGAGGAAATCTCCAGCGTGAATCTCCTGTCCTCATCCGTCCTCTCGATAATGCCGGAGCGAAAACGATAGACTCCATCCTCTCCACGGCTCACTTCGAGGCCGACGCGACGCTTGTTCTCCCATAACTGTATGGCCTTGACGACCTCATCGGCATCGGTGTCGATATTGAACGTCAACTCGCCCTCAAAACGAAATTTGCTGGGATCGTTCTTTTCGATAAGCTCGAAACCGGCCGACATCGAGATGATAGAGAGGCCGGATGTCTCGAATTCGATAGGGATTCGCCCTCTGCTGGCCATCTTATCGGGGAGCAGGGCCTCGAGGTCGAGGTAGCCCGTGAATTTCGTCTCGATTGCGAGAGGACGGGCAGGCTTGAACGCGATTGTCCGGGCATCTACCCATCGAGTAACGCCCTCGATTGATGGTGAAAAAGTGAAGACCTTTTTAGTCAGTGCCACCCCTACTTGCCCCTCCTCGGCCATATCCTCGACGAAGCGAACGGCGATTTCGCCATCTGGGGAGAGGAACCCCGCCGTCTTATGGGTAATAATCTTCGCCTCATCCGCCGCAGAAGGCAATTCCGAGGAACCACAGCCTGCAAACAGAATTAATACGACGGCAGAGCAGAACAGAAACAAAGGAACTCGTATGCGCATAGTCGCTCACTCCCATGTAGTTGAAAAAGTCGATTATAAGATAAATTTAACCATTCAACGGAAAAATACAAGAATATCTTTGAGGAAAAGAAACGCAATAATTGGCAGGATTTCAAAAAGTTAACAAATGAGACGCAAACCCGCCCTGTCCTCAACGGTCATTCCGCGCAATCTCGAATCCGAATTCCGGTATCAATTCTCCGGCCTTTTTTGCTTCTGTCTTCGAGGCCTACCGAACAAGAGACCGCTTATTATGCCCCAGAAGCACATTTGCAAGACCTTCCCAGTCGCTTTTTTCATGTCGGCTCCAGCGCTACTGGTTTCTATCTCCCATTTCATTCGACAATAATCGTTTTTTCCGCAGTCGCCTGTGCTATCTCCCCAGCGCGGCCTCGAACATCGAGCGGACGAAGGAGTCGGTTTCCATCTCGTAACGCCTGCGGAGTTCGGACTTCATCTCGCCGCCGCCCACGGAACCGAGGCACCGCACTGCATGCCCGCGAACCGTCGCGTCGGGCGAGTCGAGCAGAGGGAACACCGCATTCCGCGCCATGGCGAGGCGCGTTTGGCGTTCGTGCTCGTCGAGTTCCTCGTCTGCCTCGAACCTCGCGCACGAGATTGCGACCACGCGAAGTAAATGGAATATTGCGGGCTTTTTCGCAGTCGGAAGTTTGCCCAAAACCGCCTCGAACGATTCCTCGCGCATTGCCACGAGGCCGTTCTGCGCGGCCACACGGACGGTCATATATTCGTCGCCCAAGGCCTCGATGTGCGCGGGAATCGCGCGGGCGTCCTCGATGTCGGCGAGGGCTTTGGCCGTCATATATCGCACGGACTGTTTCTTGTCTTTCGCCCATTTCATAATCTCCGGCACAGGGCCTTTCGACTTGATTTTGCCGAGCGCGGAGATAGTTCCGAGGCGTGTCCTCTCGATTTTCAGGAAGGGCAATAGCGAATCGACTGCCTCCTCGTCACCGATTTCCCCAAGGAAATAAATCGCGCTCCCCCGCCTGCGGATGTTCTTGTTATCGTGAAGTGCGTCATACAGACAAGGCTTCATCAACTCCGGCACGCGCTTGGAGAATCGCTCGATGGTCCGGGTTCGCAATGACGATTTCGTGTCGAGCTGAGTCTCGCAGATGTATTTCACCGCTGATTCCGCGGAATCGACAAGCTCCTCGAAGGCTTTGTCGGCCTTGTCCTTGGCCGATCCTACGCTCCACATCGATGCATCGGCGAAGATTTTCTCGATTGTCCGGACGCTGTCCTCGTCCTCCTCCTCGGCGATTTCTTCGGCAAGCTCGCGCACTGGGTCGGGGAATTTCTCGCCGGCGATGTCCATGCCAAAGCCTATATCGCCGGAGAACCATCGGCGGTTGTTGCCCGCGAGAGTCTCGTCGGAGTAGTGGTCGTCGCCCTCCATGTCCAAAAATAGTGCGATGCTTCCCGTGCCGCGCGCACCGCGAGCCTCGCCCCAATTCGCGCTGGTGAGCCTGCGTTTGGCGTAGAGGTCGTTGCCGTTGCGGTCAACGAAGAGCGCGAAGGAATTGGTTAGCGATGCGGCATTTCCGCCGTCGATGACGTAGATGTCGTCGCCGCGAAAATCCGAGAAGAAGCCGACAGAGTAGTCGTGCGCGGAGCCTTGCCCCGGGCCTTGCGGGGAAACATAGATGTCGTTGCCACCGCGATTCACAACCGCGCCAGCGGAGAGGTGAATCCCCGAGCCTTGCGGATACCAAACCGACGTGAAAACATCGTTTCCGCCGTTATCGACAAGCGCGCCGAGGGCATACCAGTAGCTCACGCCCTGCGCATAAATGCCGCTGGAGTAGGTGTCATTGCCCTCGCGGTCGAACAGGAAGCCCACTCCGCCGGAGACATCCGGCCGCCATCCGATGGCGAAGCCCTGCGCGAAGGACTGATAATCGAAGGGTGCAAGGGGTGCGTGGTTATATTTCCCGCCCGCGAAATACTGGTCGGAGCCGGAGTAGTCGCGGAGAAGGCCGATTCCTTTCGGCCCGGCGAAAGCCTGCGCATAGCAGTGCGCGCGGTATGCGTCCTCGCCCTCGATGTCGATGAGCATTCCCATGCCGAAATTCCCCGCGCCCTGCACGAATGTTGCGCCGGAGTATATGTCATCGCCGGACATGTCGATGAGAATGCCCGAGCCGAAAAGCCCCGCGCCTTGGGCATAATGGGTCGCGCGGTATGTGTCATCGCCGTCCAAGTCAACAAGCACGCCCACGCCGAACACGCCGGAGGCTTGGTTAAAAATCGAGCTTCGCCCGTCATATAAGTCGTTGCCGTCCATGTCGATAACAACGCCGAAGGGCTTTTCGCCGATTCGTCCGGCGGCATGTTCGCCGATGTAGAAATCGTCGCCGCCGGGATCGAGAATAATCTGCGCATCGCCGAAGATGTCCGAGCCTTCGGTGCCGATGATGGCCTTGCCCCAGCGGGTTTCAATTTCTATCATCTCGGTCGGAGCATCGTCGGATGTCGCCGTCCGCATAATTTCTACCGCCTTCTCGACGCCGAGCATAACGGCATAGGCCGCAAGGCCAAGTTCTTCGAGGTCGATTTCGTAAATAGTCTCATATAGAGAATCCAGCGAAACCTCATAACTCGTATCGAAATCGCTGTTCACCAAATCGAGGAGAAAGGTCGAGAGATATTTCGCCGAAGTGTCTTGACTGCTCGTCCAGAATGTTGGCAGGAGAAATAGCAGTGAGTCGCGCGATTCTTCGGAAATGCCCTTGAGCATATTATCGATATGCTCGCCCGCAATATCGAAGCCTGCCAGTATTGTCATCAATGCATTTCGATATGGCTCGGGGACTTCGCCATGAGAGTTATCTTTAGCGGATATTTGCGCGATTCGCCTCTCGAAGCGATCCGCGGTTCTCATCGGGATATCCGCGTCGATTAGCGAGAAAGCCCACGGAACATGCGCTTTGGGTGAATTGTAATTGTCCAGCGCAAACCGCGTCCACGAGTCGAGAGTGTCAGGCAGTTCGAGCGGGTTGTCGAGCATTCTTCCGACGATTTCGAGCCGGAAGAGCGTGTCCGTCGCCCATTTTTTCTCGAAGCCGGCGTCTTTGCGTGTAAGGCCAGCGAACATGAGCATCGAGTCGATTTGCGCCCATGCCGCCTTATCGAGCGATGGCGGAAAGCTGTCCGTATCGGGGGTTTGCGCGAGTGCCGTAGTTGCGAGAACGATTAGGATGCTTGCCCAAATTGATAGTTTCATATAAACTCCTCGAAAAGTGAACGACGATATAAGTTACGCTCTTTTCGCGGAATGAAAAGCACTTTTTTCGGGATTTTTTACAGTCGGAAAACCACTTTCTGCAAGCTGTTATAGCGATGGCAATTTGTGAAACGAAGCGGAGCTTCGGGGGCAAGGGCGTCGCGTAGCTGGAGCTACGCTTTGAGAACTAATTCAGCCGCCGGATGCCTTCGCGCGTCCTGCTCTCAATCCAGTTTTAACAAGCCAATTTTATTGAGAATTGACTTTAAAGTATCAAGATTTTCTAAAGCCAATATTAAATCATCAATTTTGAAATAGCCAACAGCTTCACGGAAGTCTTCACCAAGCGATGATATTTCCCCTCTAAACTTATCAATCTCTGTTGCTGTCGAAACAACAATGACTTTTTGAATAGTTGGGTCATGTTTGAGAACTCGCTGAAGGTTCAATATTGCGGAATCGGCGCTACCCCTTCTATGAACCTCGAAAGCGTATGAAATAGTTCCTAAGTTGGCTACTCGACTCTTCCATATAGCGTCAATTTTACACCCTGTCATTAAAAAGTATTCTTTTTCAACATCGAATCCCAACCCGTTGCCCAATTCCAGAAGCTGGCCTATAGCTTCGCTGTGTCCGAAGTCTGTTAATTCCAAAGTCTTCGCAGTCTTACCCTCCAACATCGGATCAATGATAGATAAATAATATAGAAAAAAGTCCAAATAGAAAAGGTCGTGAAATTTGTCCTCATGTTTAAGTTCGTTGTCTCTGAGTTTATAAACTGTATTGCAGAACCTCTCGTATTGCCTTCCGCTTATTTGCGCAGATTTTGGCAGTTCGTTAGAATCGACACCCAGTTTTATCAATCCGCGCTTTGAACGCTTGTTATAGATTGGATAATTCGCATGATCATGATGCGCTAAGATTTCGGTCAATCCTGCTGAACCCAGCATTTTGATTGACCTGATAGCCTTGTCGTATCTTTTTGTTAAACTATCACCCGATAATAAAAGATATCTGAATGCCTCTCTGATTTTTTCTAAGCCAGATTCCATCATTTCTCGATGAAGATAGTCCTTATTTGTCCATCCGTTAAAGGCCCAAAGAAGTTGGATAAGTTCTCGGAGAGTTCCTTCATCTAACTCGTTCAATCCTTTTTCGGAGAAGTATCTATCAATGAATTCTTGTTTCTGTTCTCTTTCTTCATGCCATTTCTGACCATCTTGTTTAAGATAGGTTTCAAATCTTTGCAGTGTCTTTTTCAAGTCCATTCTTCCTCCTCTTAAAAATCTGATTTCCTACAATAATATGCGGGTTTAAAATTTGTCAATAGCATAAGTTCAAACCTCCAGCCTCCCCCGTTGCGCGAACGCGAATTATTGATACATTATCAATAAAAAACGAACGAACGGAGGAGACATGCCCGAACACATCATCCACGCGCCAAAAGGCGACAAAATCTCTTGCAAAGGCTGGCATCAGGAGGCCGCGCTGAGGATGCTCATGAACAATCTCGACCCCGATGTCGCCGAAGACCCCGGCAAGCTCATCGTTTACGGCGGCACCGGCAAGGCCGCCCGCAACTGGGACTGCTACGACGTGATTCTCCGCACACTGCGCGAGCTGGAGAACGACGAGACGATGCTCGTCCAGTCGGGCAAGCCGGTGGGCGTTTTCAAGACACACGAGTTCGCCCCGCGCGTGATTATCGCGAACTCGAACCTCGTCGGCAAATGGGCGAACTGGGAGCATTTCCACGAGCTCGAGAAGGCCGGCCTCATGATGTATGGCCAGATGACCGCCGGAAGCTGGATATATATCGGCTCGCAGGGGATTCTGCAGGGGACATACGAGTGTTTCGCGGCGGCGGGGCGCAAGGTTTTCGGCACGGACGATTTGGCCGGAAGGCTCGTCGTGTCGGGCGGTTGCGGGGGAATGTCCGGCGCACAGCCCCTCGCGGCGACCATGTGCAACGCGACCTACCTCTCCGCCGAGGTTGATGAAGCCCGTGCGCAGAAGCGCAGAGACACGAAATACCTCGACGAAATCGAGCGCGACCTCGACGCCGCTATCGACAAGGCAATCGACTACAAAGGCCGCAAAATCGCCAAGAGCATAGTCTGGGTGGGCAATCAGGTCGATCTGCTGGCGAGGCTTATCGAGCGGAACATCACGCCGGACATCCTCACCGACCAGACTAGTGCCCACGACCCTCTCGAAGGCTATGTCCCCAACGGCATGACTTTCGAGGAAGCGCTGAACCTTCGCGCACATAACCGCGAGGAATACAAGCGCCGCTCTTTGGCGACCATGGCCGAGCATGTCCGCCTGATGATAGAGCTACAAAACCGCGGCGCGGAGACCTTCGACTACGGCAACAACCTCCGCGGCAACGCGGTCGCCGGCGGTTTCATCGACGACGAGGAAGCCCGCAACGCCGACGGCACATGGAAATACCCCGGCTTCGTGCCGGCATACATCCGCGACCTGTTCTGCGAGGGGCAAGGCCCGTTCCGCTGGTGCGCGCTCTCCGGCGATCCGCAGGACATTTTCACAATCGATGAGGAACTGATAAAACTCTTCCCCGACAAGCCTTATCTCCACCGCTGGCTCAAGCTGGCGGGCGAGCGCGTCGCGTTTCAGGGGTTGCCGTGCCGGATTTGCTGGCTCGGCTACGGCGAGCGCGACAAAGCAGGCCTCATGTTCAACCGCCTCGTCCGCGAGGGGCGCGTAAGTGCGCCGATAGTCATCGGGCGCGACCACCTCGACTGCGGAAGTGTCGCATCGCCGAACCGCGAGACCGAGACCATGCTCGACGGCACCGACGCCGTCGCCGACTGGCCGCTCTTGAACTTCGCGCTGAACGCCGTATCGGGCGCGAGCTGGGTGTCGTTCCATCACGGCGGCGGCGTGGGCATAGGCTACTCGCTTCACGCGGGGCAGGTGATTCTCTGCGACGGCACGCCGGAGATGGACATCCGCCTCTCGCGCGTCCTTACGAACGACCCGGGCATGGGCATAATCCGCCACGCCGACGCTGGCTACGCGAAGGCAATCGCAGTCGCGAGAGACAAGGGCGTGAAAATCCCGATGAAAGATTTGAGATTTGAGAGTTGAGAGTTGAGAGCGTAGGGGCGATGCGCGGACGCCTGAAAGCGGCTCAACGCGGTTGACCCCTACGCCCGACATAGAAAATTTGCCAAAGGAGAAGGGAATGAGATACAGCGAAGAAGAAATTCAGGCACTCCGTGATAGGTGGCATAAGCCTTTATTGAAGCCGGGTTCATTTACCCGCGACGAAAACGGCAGAGTAATCGGTGGCGAACCGCAACCTATACATGAGAAAGGATGGAGAAGGGATAACAC
>OMKS01000530.1_pt1 | contig 35613 bp, 32 predicted proteins | sample 1674721 | NCBI WGS metagenome assembly OMKS01 (sample SAMN06264996, study PRJEB25208) | sediment metagenome | isolation source: hot spring sediment | place: USA: California | collected 2014-09-02 | reverse complement strand
GGCACAGCGGTGGCAGATGGTGGGATGATCGGGGTGTTCGCCGACCCCTGGGGCCCGGTTCCAGCAACGTTCGCACTTTTTCCGGTCGGCCGGTCGCACCGTGATCTGCAGGCCGGCGATCTCCTCGCCTTGATAGGCGCCAGCCGCCGCCTGCTCATCCAGAGCCATGACCGAGACCATGGTAACCTCCTGCAGAATTTGCCAGTTGGCGGCAATGAATTCACCCCACTCGCCACCGGCTGTCAAACGGACCTCGGCATCCAGGGAGTGGCCGATCACCTTGTCCCGCCGGGCGATCTCCAGAGCCCGAGTCAGTTCGGAGCGGACCTGGAGAATTTTCTCCCAGCGGGCCAGCAGCTCCCGATCGGCAACCCTTTCCGGGCGGGGGGCCGGAAAACTGGCCAGAAAAACCGAGGATTCCCGCCGGGGATCGGCGGGCAGATACTCCCAGGCCTCGGCGGCCAAAAAGGAGAGAATCGGCGCCATCAGCCGCAGCAAACCGTCGCTGAGCTGGTAAAGCACGGCCTGGGCGTCCCGCCGCCGGGGGTCATCGGCCGGCATGGTGTAGAGTCGATCCTTGACAATATCGAGATAGAGGGCGCTCAGGCTGACGGTGCAGAAATTGTAGAGGCCATGGTAAAGCTGGTGAAACTCGAATTTCTGGTAGTTATCCAGAGTGCGCTCCCGCAACTGCTCAAAACGGGCCAGGATCCAGCGATCCAGCTCACCCATCTTAGCTTCGGAGCGGAGATGGACGGCGGGCTCAAAATCGTAGAGATTGCCCAGCATAAAACGGATGGTGTTACGGATCTTGCGATAGGCGTCGGCCAGTTGGGTAAGGATATTTCCCGAAATCCTGATATCGTCGCGGTAGTCCTCGGAGGCCGCCCAGAGGCGGAGAATCTCCGCCCCGTGCTGCTTGATGATCTCGGCGGGAGCGATCACGTTGCCGATGCTCTTGGACATCTTCTTGCCCTGGCCGTCCACCACGAAGCCGTGGGTCAGCACCGCCTTGTAGGGGGCAACCCCCCGGGTGCCCACCGCCGCCAGCAGGGCGCTCTGGAACCAGCCCCGGTGCTGATCGCTGCCTTCCAGGTAAAGATCGGCCGGACTTTGCAGCTCCTCGCGCTCCTCCAGCACCGCGGCAAAGCTGACCCCGGAATCGAACCAGACATCGAGGATATCCTCCTCCTTAACCAGCTCGGTAGAGCCGCAATCACAACGAGCATCGGGGCCGATAAAGTCGGCCAGGGGCCGGGCGAACCAGGCATCGGCCCCTTCCCGGCTGAAAATTTCGCTAATGGTGGCGGCAATCTTTTCGTCGTTGAGCACCTTGCCGCAGGCCTTGCACCAGACGGCGGTAAGGGGAACCCCCCAGGCCCGCTGGCGGGAGAGGCACCAGTCGGGTCGGCCGGCCACCATCCCCTGGATCCGTTCCCGGCCCCAGCGGGGGATCCATTCAACTTCATTGATGGCGGCCAGGGCCTTCTCCCGCAGGCTGGGAGTGGTCTGGTCCATGCCGATAAACCACTGTTCGGTGGCCCGGAAGATCACCGGTTTTTTGCAGCGCCAGCAGTGGGGGTAACTGTGGCTGATCTTGCGCTCGCCCAGCAGGGCTCCGCGTTCCTGGAGATCGGCAACGATCTGCTTGTTGCCCTTCATGATGAACATGCCGGCATAGGGCCCGGCTTCCTCGGTGAAATGGCCGCGGTCATCCACCGGGGAGAGCACCGGCAGGCCATGCTTGAGGCCGCTCAGGTAATCCTCGCGGCCATGGCCCGGGGCGGTGTGAACGCAGCCGGAGCCGCTCTCCAGGGTAACGTAGTCGGCGGTGATGATCAGCGACTCCCGCGAAAGCAAGGGATGACGGCAGTTCTTACCCAACAGGACCGCGGCGGGGAAACGGCCCAGCAGCCGATGTTCGCCTAAACCGCACTCGTTGGCCACCCGCTCCACCAATTCCGCCGCCATGATCAGGATTTCACCGTCGAGTTCGACGGCGGCGTAGTCGAGATCCGGGTGCAGGGCCACCGCCACGTTGGCCGGCAGGGTCCAGGGGGTGGTGGTCCAGATCACCACGTTGGTTGGCAAGGTGGCCACGGCGGCCAGCTCCGGGGCTGAGGCGGCCAGGGCGGCAGCCGCCCCGGGGGTCAGGGGGAATTTCACATAGATCGAGGGGGAGGTATGATCGGCGTATTCCACCTCGGCCTCGGCCAGGGCGGTACTACAAGAGGCGCACCAGTGAACGGGCTTACGGCTGCGGCTGATGGTCCCGTTGAGCAGGAACTTGTTGAATTCGCGGGCTATAGCCGCTTCATATCGGTAGTCGATGGTCAGATAGGGCTGCCCCCAGTCGGCCAGAACCCCCAGGCGCTTGAACTCCTCCCGCTGGATTTCGACCCACTGATCGGCGTAGCGGCGGCAGGCCTCGCGGAAGGCCAGCTTATCGATCCCGGCCTTTTTGCTCCCCAGCTCCTTGTCCACATTGAGCTCAATCGGCAGGCCGTGACAGTCCCAGCCCGGCACATAGGGGCAGTGGTAACCGGCCATCCGTTTGGACTTGAGAATGATATCCTTCAAAATTTTGTTCAGGGCGTGGCCCATGTGAAGATGGCCGTTGGCGTACGGAGGGCCGTCGTGGAGAATATAGAGGGGTCGACCGGCGGAGGCCTTTTGGATGGTTTCGTAGAGGCCGGCCTCCTCCCACTGCTTAAGCATCTCCGGCTCCCGCTGGGCCAGGTTGGCCTTCATCTTGAAATCGGTCTGGGGCAGATTGAGGGTGGAACGATAATCCATAATCAGAACTCCAACTGTGGAATGGCTGGCCGCTGGGGATAAAAACCAAAAATATCGGTGAAGAACGCGACGAAATTGGCTAAGATACCAGTTTGTGCCAACTTTGCAAAGAGAAGAAGTCATCACGGGAGCGTGAAAAAAATGCCTAAAGTAATCGCCATGGCCGGCAAGGGCGGAGTCGGCAAGACCACCGTTTCCGCCCTGCTGATCAACTACCTGCTCAAACGGGGCAAAACCCCCATCCTGGCGATTGACGCCGACGCCAACGCCAACCTCAACGAACTGCTAGGGCTCGCGGTGGAGCTGACCATCGGCCAGATCCGCAAGGAGATGAAGAGCGAACTGCCGCCCAACATCACCCGCGACCAGTACATGGAGATGAAGCTCCACCAGGCCCTGGTGGAAGCTAAAGGATTCGATCTATTGAGCATGGGTCAGCCCGACGGCCCCGGCTGCTACTGCTCGGCCAACCAGTACCTGGCCATGACCATGGAGCATCTGGCCGGCAACTACCAGTACATTCTGGTGGACAACGAGGCGGGGATGGAACACCTGAGTCGGATGAACCTGCGGGTGATCGACCTGCTGCTGGTGGTCTCCGACCCCTCGGCCCGGGGGATCATGACCGCCGAACGGATCGCCGCCCTCACCGGCCCCTTGGGGGTGGAAACCAAGGCCAAGTATCTGGTGGTCAACCGGGTGCCCGAGGGGGCGGGCCAACCCCTCCACAACCGGATCGAGGAGGCGGTGAGCAAGAGCGGCCTGACCCTGGCCGGCCTGCTACCCCAAAGTGAAAGCCTGGCCGATTGGGAACTGGCCGGCCGCTCCTACCTGGAACTGCCGGCCGGCGAACCGGTTCTGACCAGCGCCTTTGCCATCTTCGACAAGATCCTGGAGTAGGACCGGATCGGCAGATCAGCAGCTCACCGAAAACCAAAAAGGCCCGGCCGGAGTTTATTCCGGCCGGGCCCTTTTATTTTTTTCCCGGACGCCGCCTAACGCTTGATATTGATCAGGTCGTTGAGCATCTCGTCGGTGGTGGTGATGATCTTGGAGTTGGCCTGGAAACCCCGCTGGGTGGTGATCAGTTTGACGAACTCGGTGCCGAGATCGACGTTGGACTGCTCCAGGGAGTTGGGCGAGATCGAACCCAGGCCGTTGGTGCCGGGCTGACCGGTAACCGGGGCGCCGGAGGCGGTGGTGGTCCGGAAAATATTGCCGCCCACCTTGTGCAGCCCCTGGAGGTTGGCGAAGTTGGCCAGGGCCACCTGGGCCCGCATCAGCACCTGACCGTTGGAGTAGTTGCCGGTGATGATCCCGGCGGTATCCACCGAGACCGACTGGAGGAAGCCGGCGGCAAAGCCGTCCTGGTCCTGGTAGATGGTGGTGGAACTGTTGGCGTACTGGGTGGTGCTCATCGCCTCGGTTTCGAAGTTGCGGCTGGCCACGGTGCCCATCCGGCTGCCATCCTCCTCCAGGGAGCCGGGAATGGCGGTGAACCTATCCCCCGTCGGCCCGAAAACCTCGGCCCCGGGATAGCTGGTGATGCTGAAGCTGAGCTGGCTCTTCTCATCCTCGCCGGGCCCATCGGAGATCCGGTCACGGATGATCAGGCGGCCGGCCTGGTCGATAAAGGCGTCGGCATTGAAAACTTCGGCGATCTCATCAAGAAAGTTCTGCACCGTGTGCGGCGGTTCATCGGCAAGATTGATGGTGTAAGAGCCGTTGACGGTGGTGCCGTTGCGATCGGTGCCGGTAAAGGTGATCTGGCCGGCGCCGATGGAAACCCCGGCGGCATCATAGACCGAATCCCAGGTGGTACCGGCGGTAATCACCGGCGGTTGACCGCTGTCGGTGCTGAAGGCCTGGGCGGGGGCAATCAACTCCCGCTTGGTGGTGGTCACATTGATCATGCCGCCGACATTGGCGCTGAGCAGGTTAAAGTTATCGACGATCAGCGGGTCGGTGGAGCCGGCGAAACTGGTGATCTCCACCCGCAAATCTCCGCCCAGGGTGTTGTCGAGCAGCCGCAGGCGGCCGCTGCTGTCCAGCACCGCGGTGACATCGCCGGGATTGACGCTGTAGAGGTTGCCCATGAAGGCCAGCAGGTCGGCAACGGTGGTGCCGTCAACCCCCTCGGTAAAGGTCGCCCCCACCGGGTTATTGCCGGTATCAACCCCCGCGAACACGATCGCGCCGCCGGCTCCCAGTCCCGTCCACACCGGAGGGTCGCCGCCGTCATAGCTGCCCACGGCGGTCAGGGCGGCGGTAACGGAGGTGATGGGAGTGCCATCCACGTTCACCAGGGGAGCGGCGCTGAGGGCGGTGACATTCTCCACCCGGTCTCCGCCGCCAAAGGGGTCCGCCTCATTGGCCGAAAAAACATCGAAGCTGGTGATGGTTAGACCGGAATAGCCGGGGGAGTTGTCGGTGATCCGGATCCGGCCGTAGGCGTCGATGGTGGCGGTGGCCCCGAACTGATTACCCAGGTTCTCCAGGAATATCCCCACCCGCTCGTTGCCGCTGACGGCATAGGTGTACTCCCGGTAGTAGCCGCCATTGTCAAACCCGGCCACGGTTATCCGGTCGCCACCGGTCATCCGGTTGCCGTTGACATCGTAAACATCCTGCCAGAGGGTCTCCCTGGTGATGTGGTTGGTGGCGTTGGCGTCGGAATAGGCCCCGTTGTTGGTCACCAGAATCTGGGCCAGGTTGGTGGTCTGGCCGGAGTAGCGGGCGCCGAAGTTAAGGTCGATCATCTGGTTTTCGGCCGCCCCGGTGAAGTTGGCCCCGAAACTGTAGTAGTTGTCGGTGGGGTCCAGGGTGATCCGATTGGTGTTCTGGGCCGGATCGACCTTGCCGTCCGGCGGCACATTCCAGGCGTTGATTCCGGTGATGGCCCCGGAGGTGTTGAAATCGATAATTCCGTACATCAGGGCCCCCGCCCCCTTGTGCTGTTCATAGTTGTAGCGCTCGTTGGGGGCGTATATCACCTGCTCCCGCTCATCCAGGGTCCGTAGATCCGAGGCGGGGTCGCAGGTGACCAGAAACTCATACTGATTGTCCTGGGTGGTGCGGTCGAAATAGATGGTCACATCATGGGCCGCTCCCTTGGAGTCGTAAACCTTGATGGCGGTGGTGTACTCGAAATTGGCCGCGTCGATGGGCGAGGTGGGATTGGCCGCCGCCATGTTGGTGCCGTTCCAGGCGTCAAACAGCCGCTGCTCCGTGGTTTCAGGGGGAGTTCGGGAATCGACGTTGACAATCAGATCGATCCTTTCGGTGGCCACCGGCGGGGTGGCCCGGCCCAGGTTGATATCGCCGATGGTTCCCTGGATCTGGCCGGTAACCGCGTCGACGCTCCAACCCTGGACAAAATGCCCGGCCGGGCTGGTGAGATACCCCTGGGTGTTGAACCGGAACTCGCCGGCCCGGGTATACATGTCGGCCTCGGCGCTGTCGGAGGCCCGCAGCATGAAGAAGCCCTCACCGCCGATGGCCAGGTCGGTGGGGGTGGAGGTGGACTCAAAAGAGCCCTGGGCAAAGAGGCCGTCCACCGTGGTCAGGGTGACGCCGCGGCCGACCTGGGCGCTGCCGGCGGCGGTGGCCACCGACTGGGAAAGCACATCCTGGAAGGTTGAGCGGCTGGACTTGAAAGCGATGGTGTTGACGTTGGCCACGTTGTCACCAAGCACGCTCATCCCGTTTCCCATGGTGCTGAGACCGCTGATCCCGGCGTAAAGTGAACTCGACAGACTCATGGTAATTCCTCCCGTTTAATGGCACTACCCACTTTAATTTTCAGTTATCCCTGGTATTCCTGCTCCGATTCCCCATCCTGCTCCTCGCCACCCGCTACCGGCAACGGCTCATCGCTGGCGGCCTTGGTGGCTGAATCGTAAACCTGAATAATATCGCTTACATATTTAATAGCGTGACCACTGACCGTGATCGCGGCCCGGCCCGATTCAAACTCCAGTCCGGTCACCTTGCCCGAGGCCCTGGTCTCCACCCCGATCTCAGCGCCGTCGGCGGCCAGGGCATCCACCTTATAGATATAGAGGCCGTCGGCAACCAACTGGCCGCTGTTGTCCTTGCCGTCCCAGGCCAGGGTCTGGCGGCCGGCGTCCTGATAGCCCATGTCGTAGGTTCGCACCAGGTGGCCGGCGCTGTTGTAGATGTAAACCATGGTGAAAGCTGAGGCATCTTCCAGGACGTAGCTGGTTTTGGCCACCTCGCCGCCGGTGACCCCGATCTCGTTGCCGAAGGTCTCGATATTCTTGCCGATCAGACTTAAAAGCTGCAGGTTATTTTGTGAAACCTGGTAGTCGAGCAACTTCTCCATGTTGTCGCTCATCTGCATGGTGGCTTCCATGGTCGAAAACTGGGCCAACTGGGAGGCCATCTCGTAGCTGTCCATGGGCTTCATCGGATCCTGGTACTGCAACTGGGTGATGAACAGGGTCATGAAGTCGGCCCGGTCCAGGCTGCTCTTGCCCACCGGTTCGAACTGGTTGGGCGCGTCGGCCATCGGCACTCCCGATCCCAGGCTGGAACTTATTGCGGTCATAACCCTCACCCTCCCCTAAGCAAAAAGATCGACACCCTGCTCACGGCCCGAACCACTCGGGCGTTGATAGAGCACGCTTTCCGGCACTTCGGCCAGATTTTCCCGGCGCACCATGCCGCTGCCCCGCTGATTGCTCCAGGCGGAGGTGAAACGCTGCCAGGCCTCGCCGGATTCATCCCGGCCCTGCCGGTCCACGGAAACCATGCACTCGCCAAGCTGAAAACCGCGGCGCTCCAAGCTCTCCCGGAAGAGATCCATGTGCCGCTCCAGCACCTCCTTGACCTTGCTGTTCTCCATGGCAAAAGAGAGGGAGACCTGGTTGTCCCGGACCAGCATCTCCACCCGCACCTCACCCAGTTCCCGGGGATAGAGGTGCATTACCAGATGATGCTCGTTGCGCTGGAGCCCGGCGGTCACCCCGCTGCTGATCCGATTGAATATCTGCTGCTCCCACTGGGAGCTGAAGCGGGGAGGGCCGGCCGGGGCGCGCAGGGCCTCAGCGCGCGGATTATCAGCACTACCGGCATCGGTGGCCGGCACCGCCTCACCGCCGCGCCCATGCTCCCGCAATTCGCTGAGGAAATGGCGACCGGAAAAAGATTCCCCGTTGAGCTCGGCTTCACCGTCGGCGGCCAGACCGGCCTGGGCCACCGCTTGGGCCACCATCCGGCCGCCCACCAGGGCATCTTTCTCCGGCTCGGCAAACTTTTCCGCAAGCCGCAGCTCCTCCTTAAGCGAGACCACCGGCCCCACCCGTTCAACCTTGACGGCGGCCAGATCGACGCTCTCCAGGAGCTGGCCGTATATCTTCTCCACCGCCCCCTGCACCGCCGGACTCCAGCCCACCCTCTGTTCAGCAAAGTCCGCCCGGGTAAAAATCTCTTTGAGCTGAGCCAGAAACTCGGGTATGTCGGCCTGGGGCCGACCACTCTGCACCTCCGCCAGCCCCCTGGCCAGCAGCTCCCGGAAGCGACCGAGATCCAGCTCCAACGGCAGATTGGGGCGCTGGGGCTGCTCCCAGGGGGCGTGGAGTTCGGGCAGCAGTTCCCGCTGCAAGGCCCGGGAAACCCCCGCCGCGTCCAGCACCACCAGTAACTGCTCGGCATCCCAGCCGGTCAGGCTGAGGTTACCGTCCGGAAGCTCGAAGTCCTGCGGATTCAAATCCTCCAACCCTTGCAGGAAGGCCACCAGATTGAGGGTATTGTCACCGCGCACCGCCTGCTCACCCAGTCGTTCAACCTCCTCCGTTGGCACCCCCAGCCGGGAGAGGAGCAACTGGAGATAAGGCAGATCGGTTTCCGGCACCAAAACCGGAGATTCATGATCCATCTCCAGAAAATGGCGGGATAAACGGGCCAGAAACTCACCCATCTCGAAAACCCCCTGATTTTGCTCCAGGCTGGTTAACAGGGCGGTGGTATCGGCCTGATCCATCCCCGCCCGGGCCGCCAAGGCGGCCAGCTGCGAGGGTTCATCGATGGCGACCCGCCAGGTGCCGGGACCATTTCGCAGGTCCTGGGCCTGCTCCCTGAGCAGGCCCAGGAATTCCCCCACCAGGGCGGTGATTTCAGCCGCAGAGCCACCTTTATTCCGGTCGCTTCGCACTGCCTCCCGACCGGTCCGGCCAGGCCCGTCGGCCCGAGCCTCCGCGCGGCCCGCCCCCAAGGCGTTTTCACTGCGGCGGCGCTCGGCCAACCGGTTCTCCAGATAGCCGGCGAAAGACTCATCTCCGGCCCGACCGCCTCGGGATCGGGAGCCGATCTCAGGGCCTTCGGCAATCTGCAAGGGGATCATCAAGGTTTCCACGGTCTGTTCGCTCCCTGGTTATGGTTGCCGAGGTTAAAACAACTCTTGCCCCGCCCCTAAAGCAACTGTCGTGCCAATGCCATTTAAAAAAAATTATACCATGAAAACAATTGGTTATCAGCGAAACAAAAACAGGAAACCGGCTTTGGGAGGCCGGCCAGATAGGCAATAACAGGGGGATAAAAAGAGAGGTGGGACAATTTTGCCCAGCGCCAGGGGCCGAGCCAGGGGCCGGAAAGCTTCCGGCAACGGAGGCGAACTACAGGAGGCCGAGCTGACGGCTGAGGCGGACGGCCTTCTCCTGCTCCAGGCGAGGGATAATATCGGCAACCATGTCGGTTTTGAGGCCGCGGAGAATCTCCAGGGCGTCCCGGTCACTCATCTGGTTGAGCAACTCGGCGACCCGGGTAGGCCGCATGGCGCTATAGACTCGAATCAAGTCGCGAAAGGCCTGATCCTTCACGGCGGCCAGGGCATCCAGGGTGGCCTTGGCCTCCCGCTGCAGCGCCATCACCCGCTCCAGCTCCCGCTCCAAATCCTGCTCCATCTCCGCCAACAACTGTTCCCGCTGGGCCAACCGCTCCTCCCAGGCCGTCAAGGCCCTCTCCCGATCCCGCAACCGGGAGGAGTGGGCAAGCTCTTCCTGACTGGCCCGCACCGGCCGGGTCTGGCCCTGGAGTTGATCCGGACCCAATATTCCCGACAGCAGCAGGGCCCCGGCGACAATCAGCAATGCGGTTCTGGGCTTCATCGACCTATCTCCCACCATGACGGCCGAACCGGAGAATCATCTGTTCATCCAGTTCGGCCTGCTCTTTTTTCAGCTCTTCGCGAAGGTACTCCTCGTAATCCCGCTCCCGGGCCTTTTCCATGATCTTTCGCTCCCGCATCTTACCCACCAACTCTTGCCGGACCTGCTCCACCACCTGCCGCTGGCGGCCAAGCTCTTGCCGCCGACGGTCAAGGTCCCGCTCCCGGCGTTCTATCCCATCCACGAACATGGTGTAGAGGGGCGCCGCAATCGGTTGGCGCTTGCGCTCTTCAAAGGTGGCGATCGCCTGGGCCAGCTCGGCGGTAATTTCAGTCAGACGGCTCTGCTGCCGCTCCAGTTGGGCCTGGGCCAGGGCCAGCTCTTGACGGGCCAACTCCTCAAGATTACGACGATAATCGAGCACGCTTGCAAAACGGAATCGGTAAGCCATGCTAGCTCCGTTCACCATGGTCAACAACTTGTCGATTTAACGGGCTGTAATCGTTCAGCAGTGCCGCAGGTTCGGGCAAGCGGCCAAGCGCCGCGTACCCCGTGTACGTAAGCCTGGCTGATCGCCCGAAGATGCGGTGCTGCTGAACGATTACGCCATGCTAGCTCTTGAACAGGGTTTGAAGTTGGGCCACACTATCGGCGACGGAAACCCGCTCATCCACCTGCTGCCGCAAATAGGCATTCAGTTGGTCGATCATGGCCACGGCGTTGTCGATCTTAGGGTTGCTGCCCTTGGCGTAGGCCCCGATATTGATCAGATCTTCCGAACGGCGATAAAGGGCCAGCACCTCCAGAAAACGTTGGGCCGCCCGCAGCTGCTCCCGGGCGGCGACATCGCTCATGCAGCGGCTGACGCTGCCCATCACCTCGATGGCCGGGTAGTGGCCCTGGGCGGCCAGATCACGGCTAAGCACGATATGACCGTCGACGATGGAACGGACCGCGTCGGCAATCGGCTCGTTCATATCGTCACCCTCCACCAGCACGGTGAAGATCCCGGTGATACTGCCCTTGCCCTGACAGGTGCCGGCCCTTTCCAGCAGTTTGGGCAACTGGCCAAAGACCGAAGGGGTATAACCCCGGGAGGTGGGAGGTTCACCGATGGCTAGCCCCACCTCCCGGCTGGACATGGCGTAACGGGTGACCGAATCCATCATCAAGACCACGTCCCGCTGGTGATCGCGAAAATACTCCGCCACCGCCATGGCCAGATAGGCTCCCCGCATCCGGACCAGCGGGGGCTGGTCGGAGGTGGCCACCACCACCACCGAGCGGGCCAGACCTTCGGGGCCGAGGTCCCGCTCGATGAAATCCTTCAACTCGCGGCCCCGTTCACCGATCAGAGCGATCACACTGATGTCGGCGGCGGTGTGGCGGGCGATCATCCCCATCAGGGTGCTTTTGCCCACGCCGGAACCGGCCATGATCCCGATCCGCTGCCCCTTGCCCAGGGTTAGCAATCCGTTGATCGCCCGCACCCCCACATCCACCGCGGTGGTGATCCGCTCCCGCTCCATGGGATTGAGCGGCTCGGCGTAGAGAGGATAGAATGACTCCACCGGCAAGGGCGGGCCGCCATCCATGGGCCGCCCCAGGCCATCAATGATCCGGCCCAGCAGGGCCTGGGAGACCGGAACCCGGGCCTGGCCTTCAACCAGCCGGATGGCGCTGCCCGGCTCCACCCCCCGCATCTCCCCCAGGGGCATCAGCAGGATCCGGCCATCGCGAAAGCCCACCACCTCGGCCGGTACCGTGGAGCGCCCCCGAAACACCTCAACCTCACAGATGCTGCCCACCGGAATTCCCGGCCCCTCGCTTTCGATCACCATGCCGATCACCTGGCTGACCCGGCCGCCCACGGTGATCAGGGAGGTCTCCCGGGCGATATCCAGCAGGGGAGCGAAGTCCATTGCTAACTCCCGACCGGATCGGGCCCCTGGCCCTCGCCGGCTGTTTCACCGGGCTCAAGCGGTTCCTCGACCGCCGCGCCCTCCTGGATCAGAGCGGCCTGAAAGGCCCGATCGACCGCCTGATAGAGTTTGTCGCGACAACTCTCCAGGGTGGCATCGATTTCGCCGAAGCTGCTTTTGAGCAGGCAGCCGCCGGCGGCAACAGCGGGATCTTCCACCAGCTGCACTCGGTTCTTGCCGCCAAACAGGGTGGGATCGGCCAAACCGGCCTCCTTGAGACGGTGAAAATCGTCGGGATTGAGGTGGGCCTTAACCAGGGAGTTTTCAATCACATATTCCATCGCCCCCCGAAAACAGCTTTCGATCACCGCCGGGTTGACCGAAATTTCGTGATGCACCAAGCGGTCGGTCATGGTGGTGGCCAGCAGCAGCAGCTCCTCCCGGTAACGACGGACAATCGCCCCCCGTTGCTCCTCCAGGTTTTTCAGGATCTTGTTAAGACTCCCCAGGCGTTGGGCGTACTCCTTTTCCGCCGCGGCCCGACCCTGGCGTTCGCCCTCGGCCCGACCCTGGCGCTGGGCCTCCTCACGCAGCCTGGCCGCCTCAGCCTTGGCCGCCTCCACGATCTTTTCCGCTTCCCGCCGAGCCTGTTCCACCGGATCGGCCGCCTCATCTTCGACGGCAGCAGCAGTGACCCCTCCTTCTCCAGCCGGAGGCGACTTGCGTTGCCAGAGGTCCACCAAGGCAATGAACTCTTCGGCCCGGGGCGGCTTTTGTTTACGAGTCGCCTCCAGTTGGGTAAACTGCTCGCCGCTGTTCGAGGGGCGCATCCGGCTGACTTTAGACAAACTCATCCTCCCCGCCGCCGCCCACCAGCAGCTGGACCTTGCCCTCCTGCTCCAAGCGCTTGGCAACCTTGATAATTGCCTGCTGGGCCGCCTCGACATCACGCACCCGGGTCGGCCCCATGATCTCCATGTCATCCTTCAACAACTCCACCGCCCGGGATGACATGCTGCGGAAAATCTTCTCCTTCAGTTCGGAGGAGGCGATCTTGAGGGCCACCTTGAGGTCATCGGTGCTGACCTCTTTGAGAATCATCTGAATGCCGCGATCATCGACATTGAGCAGATCCTCAAAGACGAACATCAGGCGGCGAATCTCTTCAGCCAGGGCTTCTCGCTGCTCCTCGATCCCTTCCAGGATGGCCGCCTCCGTGGCCCGCTCGGCACTGTTCAGCAACTCGGCCACCGCTTCCACCCCGCCAAGCCGCTGACCCTCCATCCCCTCCACCGCCAGCAGCTCATTCTGCATTACCCGATCCACATCCACCAGGATCTCGGGACTGACCTTGTCCAGCTCGGCCATCCGCATCACCACCTCCACCTGGGTGGCTTCGGGAAACTCCGCCAGGACCTGGGCCGCTTGGCCGGGCTCCAGGACCGCCAGCACCAGGGCCACGGTCTGGGGATGCTCGTTGCGCAGAAAGTTGACCAGCACTTTCGGTTCCAGTTTACGGGCCTTCTGGAACAGGGTCAGCTTCCAGTCGGAGCGGATATCCTCCAGGATCTCCTGGGCCTTTTCGCCGGAGAGGGCCTTGCGCAGGGCCTGCTCCAGCAGATCGTTGCCGGAGAGGAAGAGGTCGCTGCCGCCGGTATCACCCTTAAACTCCTGCAGCAGGCTCTCCAGTTCATCCTTGTCGATCTTGTCGATCTTGGCCATCTGGCGGCCAACCAACTTGATCTCTTCCGGGGCCAGGCGCTGAAAAACCTTGGAAGTGAAATCATCCCCCATGGTCAGCAGGAAGATCGCCGCCTTCTCCGGGCCGGTCAGGCCGCTACCGCCATCTTTTTTGTTGGGTGCAGCCGCCATCGCCTACGCTTCCTCCCTTAACCAGCGCCGCACCAGATCGGCGGCCCGATCGGGATCACTCTGAGCCAGGCGGTAAAGCCGTTCCTGATTGCTCAACCCCCGGGGGCCCAAGGTCAGTTCCTCCTCCTCTTCAACCCCGTCCCGACCCACCGAAGCCACCTGGGACGTCCGCTTGCTCTCCAGCCCCTTGGCCGCCAGCAACCGGAAAAACGGCCGGACCACGAAGAGCATCACCCCGAAAGCGATCAGCAGATAAACCAGGGGCATGGCCAGCCATTCGGCCAACTCCCGCCACTGATCCAAGGGGTCAACCTCCGGGTCGGTCAGGGCGGAGAGGGCAAAGGGCAGGGAGGCGACCTCAACCTGATCGCCCCGCTCCTCATCGTAACCCACCGAGTTGCGGACCAGACGCTCGAAATAGGCCATCTCCTCGGCGGAACGAGGCCGGTATTCCAGGACGGTTTTCCCTTCGTCGTTGACCACTCGCTCATAGGTGCCGTCCACCATCACCGCCACCGACAGGCGTCGGACCCCACCGCCGCCCTCCTGCACCTGCCTGGTCTGACGGCTGATCTCATAGTTGCGGGTCACATTGCTGCGCTGATAGGAGCTGCCGGCCGCCCCGCCATCCTCGCCGGCAAAAGTAGCCAGTTCGCCCTTGACCCCGGGAATACCCCGGGCCTGGTCGCCCCGCTGATCGGACTCGGTCAGCAGCTGCTCACTGCGCACCACCTGCTCCTCGGGGTCGAAACTCTCTTCGGTGAGGTTTACCCGACTGAAGTCGATATCGGCGGTAACGCTGGCTCGAACCCGGTTGATCCCCACCACCTCCTCCAGCATACTCTCCACCTTGCGGCGGACGTTCTCTTCCACCTTGTGCTGATATTCAAGCTGGGTCCCGGAAAGGACCGCGTCGAGATCACCTTTTTTGCGATAGAGCAGACGCCCGGCGGTGTCCACCAAGGTGATATTGTCGTCGCTCAATCCCGGAACCGCCGAGGCCACCAGGTTGACGATACTTTGAATCTGGTGCTGGGTAAGTTGCTCCCGCCCCCGCATCTGGACACTGATCGAGGCGGTAACCGGTTTTTCATCCTCGATGAACACCGACTCCCGGGGGGTGGCGATATGGACCCGGGCCTCCTGAACCTGCTGAAACTGGCGGATGGTCCGAGCCAGCTCCCCCTGCATGGCTCGCTGGAAATTGAGCCGGTTGACAAAGTCGGTGGTCCCCAGACCCACCTCATCGAAAACCTCGAAGCCCACGCCGCCTCCCCGGGGCAGGCCGTCACCGGCCAGGGTCAGACGGATCTCGTAAACCTGGCTGGCGGGCACCATGATCGCGGTACCGGTATCACTGAGCCGGTAAGGGACATTGAGGTCGCGCAACCGCTGGACCACCTCGGCGGCATCCTGCTGGGAAAGCCCGGCGAAAAGCACCCGCTCATCCGTCTTGCCCCCCACGCTGGTCAAGGCGATCATCCCCCCGAAAACCAGAACCACCATCCCCAGGGCGGTGATCTTCTGAATCGGAGTCAACCCATTGAAGATGGAGGCAATCTGGGTAAAAATTTCCTTGGGACCGGCCATCGCGTTCACCTATTGGTTAAAGCTGCATCCGCATAACTTCCTGATAGGCGTCAAGACCCTTCTGGTGAACCTTGGTCATCAGCCGAAAGGAGATGCTGGACTTTTCCGCCGCGATCATGGTCTCGTGGATATTGGCATGCTGGCCGCTGACCAGCCCCTCGGCAAGATGGTTGGCCTCGGCCTGGCGGGCGCTTACCGAATCCACCGCCTTCTTCAACACCTCACCGAACCCGGAAACCAGATCGCGGGTTGCGGCCGGCTGCCCGCTTCCGGCGATACCGATCGGCATCGCCGGCTTTAAACCAGTGGGATTAATCATGGCTCACTCCTCCTCTAGCGACTGATCTCTAAGGCTCGCAGCGCCATCTCCTTGACGGCATCGAGGGCCGCGACATTGGCCTCATAGGAACGGCGGGCGTTCATCATATCAACCATCTGTTCAGCCACATTGACATTGGGATAACGCACAATCCCGTTGGCGTCGGCATCGGGATGGCTGGGATCGTAAACCTCCCGGAAGGGTGCCCGATCCTCCACCACTTCCACCACCTCCACCTTTCGCAGCCGGGAGGCGGCCCCCTCCAGTACGGTGTTGAAATCCCGATCCAGGGGCCGGGCTTCAAAAACCACTGATTTGGCCCGGTAGGGACCTCCCTCCATGGTCCGGGTGGTATTGGCATTGGCCAGATTCATGGCCGCGACGTTAAGCCGGCCGCGCTCGGCCTTCAGGGCCGAACCGCTGATCTGCATGGCTGTCAAAATATCCATGGCTTACTTGCCTCCTTCGTCAATTACATGACGCAAGCTTTCAAATTTTTTGGCGATCAACTTGCTGGTGACCTGGTACATCAGTTGATTTTCCGAAAGCTTGAGCATCTCTTCATCCAGGTCCACCGGCCGCTCTTCATGCCTGAACTGGCTGACCCGAGCCGCCTCCACCGGGTCGACGGTGAGATGGCCTTTATGGGTGCGAGCCAACTCCCCCTGGCCGTTGATCACCCGCTGCATCACCAGTTCAAAGGGAAAATCCTGCACCTTGTAGCCAGGGGTCTCCAGGTTGGCGATATTGGACTGAATCAACCCTTGGCGCTGGTTGCGGACATTGAGGGCCTGGTGCATCACCTCAATGGAACCACCGAACAATTTGTCTATGGGCATGGGCTCCTCCTGTTGCCGGGTTTAAACGCTCGCCCATTTTCCATGCAAACATGGTGCCAACCTCAGAGAGTTCCCTGACTGCGGTACTCATGAAGCTTGTTGCGCAGGGTGCGGACACTGATCCCCAACATTTTGGCGGCATGGGTCCGGTTGTCATCGGTTTTGCGCAGGGCCTGAAGAATCATCTGGCGCTCAACCTCCCGCAAACTCTGACCGGTCAAGTCCGGCCCGCCATCGAGGCCGGAACCGGTCTCCCCCGAGACCGGTGGGGTGGAGGAGCGGGGCTCGGAGGATGCCGATCCCGGCGCCGGGGCGGCGGCAAAATCGGGTGGCGGCTCCTCATCCCAGAAGTCCCAAGGCTCCAAAAACTCACCGCCACTGAGCAACACCGCCCGCTCCACCAGATTTTCCATCTCCCGCACGTTCCCCGGCCATTGATACTCAAGAAAGCGTCGTCGAGCCCGCTCCGAGATCTTTTTGACCGGCTTGCGGTAGCGGGCGGTGTATTTTGCCACGAAGAAATTAGCCAGCAGAGGGATATCCTCCGGCCGCTCCCGCAGGGCCGGCAACCGGATGGGGATCACGTTGAGCCGGTAGAAGAGATCCTCCCTAAACTCCCCGACCTTAACCGCTTCAGCCAGATCCCGGTTGGTGGTGGCCAGCACATGCACATCCACCCGCACCGGCTCCTTGCCCCCCAGGCGATCCACCTCCTCCTCCTGGAGAACCCGCAGCAGCTTGGCCTGCAGGTGGAGAGGGATCTCACCGATCTCATCCAGAAGCAGGGTCCCCCCGCTGGCCAGTTCGAACTTCCCCTTCTTGGCCATCACCGCCCCGGTGAACGCCCCCTTTTCATGGCCGAAAAGTTCACTCTCCAGCAAACCTTCGGGCAGGGCCGCGCAGTTGAGGGCCACAAAAGGGCCGGCCTTGCGGTCGCTGACCTGGTGGATAAAGCGGGCGAACACCTCCTTGCCGGTTCCCGATTCCCCCAGAACCAGCACCGTGGCCTTACTGGAAGCCACCGCCCGGGCCCGCTCCAGCAGCCGGAGAAACTGGGGGTCCTGGCCGATCATCTGCCGCTCGCCGCCGCCGGCCTGGTTCGGGCCGGGCCCGGGAACCTTCGCCTCCCCGATTCCGCCGGCGCGGGGCGCGGAGGTGGGTGCGGCGGAGCGCTCCCGCAAAACCTTTTTCACGGTCTCCTCGATCACCTCCACCGGAAAGGGCTTGAGGATATAATCAACGGCCCCCCGTTTCATCGCCTCCACCGCCGTCTCCACCGTGGCGTAGCCGGTGATGATCACCACCGGCAGGGCCGGATGCAGCTCCTTGATCCGGCGCAGCATCTCGATGCCGTCCATCTCCGGCATCCGAATGTCGGTGATCACCAGGTCCGGTTCGGCCTTGGCCAGCAGATCCAGGGCCATTCGCCCGTTTTCCGCCACCGTCACTTCGTACCCCCCCCGGCTCAAGGCCTCGTAGAGGGCAACCCGCATGTTCTGTTCGTCATCAACAACCAGTATCTTTCGGACCATATTCCGTATCCCGTTTTACCTGCCTTAACCATCAGTAGGGCAAAAGGACCGTAAAAACCGAACCGGCCCCCGGTTCACTATCCACCCGAATAAACCCCCGGTGACTCTCGACAATATGATGGACGATGGCCAGTCCCAGACCCTTGCCCCCCTTCTTGGTGGTAAAGAAGGGGTCGAAAATTTTATCGCGATCGGCAGCGGCGATCCCCCGGCCCCGGTCCAACAGGCGAACCTCCAACATGGCCGGTCTCTCCCGACCGGCTTCCAGGCTGCGGGTGGACAGTTCCACCGTTCCCGGCCCCTCCATGCTTTCCAGGGCATTCATGCCGAGGTTGAGCATCATCTGTTCCAACAGGCCGGGATCAGCCCCAATATCATCCAGCCGATGATTATAAGTGGTCAGAAAATCGATCCCGGCGGCCTCCCCCAAGGGGGCCAGGGAAGCCCAAACTCGCTCCAGCCAGGAGCGGATAGCCACCCCTCGCTTTTCCGGCCGGGGCTGCGCGGCGAAGGTCAGGGTGTTGTCCAGCAGGTGGTTCATGGTCCTGATGGCGGCCAGCATCCTATTGGTAAGTCGTTGATAATCTGGGTCATCCCCCAGATCACGACGCAGCATTGAAGCATAAAGCTCCAACCCCCCCAAGGGGTTGCGCAACTCCTGGCTCAAGGAAACCGCCATATCCTGAATGGCGGCAAAGCGGCGGCAACGGTCGAGGTGAGGTTCAACCATGGCCGGGTAGGTTACATCTTCCAGGGAGAGGAAAAAGCCGCCCACATCGAAGAAGGGACTCTGCAGTTCGTTGCGGGCAATCAGCAGATAACGGTGACCAGCCTCACCGGGAGTGGCCTGATCCACCATCATTTTGCCGCCGGCCCGGCTCAAGGGAAGCATGGCGGCGGCCTCCAGCCCCAGGGTCCGGCCCAGCAAATCCCAACAGGAGCGCCCCTGAATCGAAGACCCGGCAAAGCCCAGCAGGGTGGCAGCCTGGCGATTGGCGGCCAACAGCTGCCCCTGGCGGTCGGCCAGCAACAGGCCACCGGGAATGCTTTCGATCATCGCGAAGAAAAATTCCCGCAGCTGATCGGGTTTATCGAAGGATAACAAGGTCATTTCAGCCGGCGACTATTGAGTGAAGAGGCTGCGCACTCCCTCCGTGGCCTCCACGATATCCAACTGATTAAGCTGCTGACGGGCCATTTTGCCCAGCAGCTGATCCGGGCCAGCGGCGGCGGCCAGGTGCCGACGGGCTTCGTCGCGAGCCTGTTGATCACCCTTTGCCAGCAAAGCTCCCAATTGAAAGCTGATGACCTGAAAATCCTCCCCCTCCCGGGGCAGGCCCTCGGCCAGGCCGGCGCCGTAAACCGCCCGGGCCTGGGCCTCCAGGCCCTGACGTCGCAGACCCTCCCCGACCCGGCGATACCAGGCCTGGGCCAACTCGGATCCCAGCCAACCCTCCTCCAGACCGCGGGCCAGCACCGGGGGCATCTGGCTGAAAATCTCCAGGGCGGCCATGGTCCGCAACAGGGCGGGCAAAACCTCCCCCCACCGCGGAACCGCCTCCGGAGAAGCGAGGGCTTGGCGAAAAAACTCCCACGCCTCCTGGTGGCGCTGTTCCAAGGCGCGCAAAGCGCCGCTGAGGGCCTGAGCTTCGGCCAGCCGGGCCGGTTGCTCGGCATAAATCCGGCGCAGATGGGTGAGGAGGCGATCGGCGGCGGCGAAATCCTTCAGGGCGAGATAAACCAGAGCCCGCCGATAATAAAGTTCGGCCAACTCCTGATCACTCATGGTCCCGGCCAGGGCCCGGTAATAAACCACCGCCGCCTGCTCATAAAGCGCCAGCTCTTCCAGGGCCCTGCCGATCAGCATACGGAGCCTGCCGGGCTGGTAGTGGCGCACGTGCTGGTGCTCATTGATGTAAAGATGATAGACCCGCTCATACTCCCCCCGCCGGAGCAGTTCCTCGACCAGAAAAACCAGCAACTCGCCGGTCCGCTTGGGGTCAAATCCGGGCCCCTCCCGGGTGGCGGCATGACGGATATAGGTCCGGGCCTGCTCCAGGGCCTCCTCCAAGTCACCCCGGTCCTTGAGGCGAAGCAGCAAGCCGTAGCGGGCATCCTGAGCAATCGGGTCCAGCCCGTACTGGTCAATGACCGCCAAATAAGGGTAATCGCCGTCCCGGTCGGCGGGATCCCGTAGCGGCCGCCATTGCTCCCACTGCCGGGCCTGAGCATCAAGAAACTGGGCCTGGCGGAAGCGGGCCAGAACCACCGCTCGTTCCCCGGCGCCCCCCTCGTCGATAACCCGCTGATAAAGACGCTGGGCCGGGGCTTGTTCGCCCTGCCGGTAATAGCTTTCCCCCAGGGCGAACAGGGCCTCGGTCCGGCGGGGGGATAGGGGCGAGAGGTTGACAAAGCGCCAGAGCTGCTCCCGGGCCTCCTCCTCCCGCCCCAAACGCCCGTTGGCCAGCCCCAGCAGCAACAGCAGCTCGGGGTTTTCCAGGTGATAATCGGGGGGGGTAATCTGTACGATACGCTCCAGGGTGGTCAGAACCAGCAGGTGCTCCCCCCGGGTCTCGTAGGCCTGCCGCAGGCCGAACAAGGCTTTTAGCCTGAGCTCCTCATCCGGCTCCCGGGTCAAATCGTTGAGCAGCGGCACCGCCTCCTCCACCCGGCCCACCTCCAACAGCGTTATGGCCTGCCAGTAGCGGGAGCGGGGCAGCAAGGGGGAATCGGCATAGCGCTGCTCGAACAACCTGAAATAGGTAAGGGCCTCCCGGAAAAAACGCATCCGGAAATAGCTGATTCCAATCTCCAGATAGGCCTCGTCACGATGGCTGGCGTCGGGATATTCGGTGCTGTAACGATGAAAAAGATCACGAACCCGTTCCCAGTCGGGATCCGCTTCCTGCTCGGCGGCCTTACGAAGCATCTGGGCGGCCCGCCACAGGGACTCCTCGGCAAATTCCGAGCGGGAAAACTCCCGGTGCAGGCGTTCAAAATTGCTGGCAGCCTCAGCCCATCTCTCCTCAGCGGCGGCGGCGGTGGCCCGCTCCCAGAGACCGCGGACGGAGAGCCTTTCCTGGCTGGCTGCTCCGGCGGTGGCCAGCAGCAGGAGCACCCCCAGCAGCAGCGCCGGTGCCAAAAAACGGGCCGCGGGCGGGAGCAAGGTCGAGATGGCGGTCCAGTCAGACTTTTGACACATCTTGGGGCTCGCCCAGGTTGTAGCGCTTCATCTTCTCCAGCAGGGTGGTACGATTAACATTGAGCAGCTTGGCGGCGCGGTTCTTGACCCAACCGGTTTGCTCCATGGCCCTGACAATCAAAACCTTCTCGAATTCAGCCACCCGCTCGCTCAAAACAAAACCGCTGGGGGGGATCTGCCAGCTGCCCGAACCGGGATCGTCGCCGACCACGGCCGCCGCGAACTCGGCGGGCTTACCGACCGGAGTCGCCACATCCCTCGCCGCGCTCTCCGCGCCAGCGGGGACTCGGGAAACCGGCACCGGCCTGGTGGCCAGCAGCCGCTCGGGCAGATCATCAACTCCCAGCTGGCGGCCAGAAGAGAGGATCACCATCCGCTCCACCAGGTTCTCCAGCTCCCGCACATTGCCGGGCCAGGGATAGCCCAGCAGATACTCCATGGCCCGGGGATGCACTCCGCTGATCTTGGTCCGCCGCGAACGGTTGCAGCGGGCGATAAAATGATCGATCAACAACGGGATGTCGGAAGCCCGCTCCCGCAGAGGCGGGGTTTCGATGGGGATTACGTTGAGGCGATAGTAGAGGTCTTCCCGGAAGTTGCCCCGGCTGACCTCCTCCTCCAGGTCACGGTTGGTGGCGGCCACCACCCGGAAATCGGAGACGATGGTCCGGGTTCCCCCCACCCGCTCAAATTTTTTCTCCTGCAAAACCCGCAGCAGCTTGACCTGCAGCATCGGACTCATCTCCGCAATCTCATCGAGGAAGAGTGTGCCCCCGTCGGCCAACTCGAAGCGGCCGGGACGGGTGCGGACGGCATGGGTGAAAGCCCCCCGTTCGTGGCCGAAAAGTTCACTTTCCAGCAGCTCTCCCGGGATTGCCCCGCAGTTTACGGCAACAAAAGGCCCCTGACGACGACCCCCTTCCTGATGCAAAGCCTGGGCCACCAACTCCTTGCCGGTCCCCGATTCCCCCCGGACCAGCACGGTGGTATCGGCATCGGCCACCTTGCGAATCAGGCTGAAAACATGTTTAATTTTATCGCTTGCGCCAATAATGGCCGCGCATCCTGACGTCGTCAACGCTCCGTTATCGATCTCTCCGTCGGTCATCCCCGCCACCTCGGATGCTAAAAAATGTTTATTAATTTCGGAAGTTATGTTTGTATGTCTATACAATAAGGCTCAAAACAGTGTCAATTTTTTTTCACCATGATTATGGTATTCGCCGTGAAACAGAGGTGAACAAGGCTCCTTGTTACCAGATAAGATACCGTTTTAAAAGTAAAAAAATGGACCTGTCAGCAAAATGAACAATTCCGTCCCGGTTTCCGACTTCACGGTTGAATGCCTGAAACTCGGCAAAACCTACCCTCCCGACATAACCGCCCTGCAAAACGTCTCCCTGACCGCCGCCCCCGGGGAGATTCTTTTCGTCACCGGGGTCAGCGGCGCCGGCAAAAGCACTCTCCTTAAGCTGATTTGCCGCCGGGAGTCCCCCAGTGGCGGCATGGTGATGCTGTTCGGCCAAAACCTGGCCCGGATCGGCAGCGCCGAAATGCAGCTGATCCGCCGCCGCATCGGGGTGGCCTATCAGGATTTCCGCCTGCTGCCCGACCTGAGCGTTATGCATAACGTGGCGATGGCCATGGAGGTGGATTATCGCCCCCGCCGCCTTATCCGTCAACGGGTGGGTCGGCTGCTGGAGCAGCTGGGCCTGACCGACAAGGAGCGGCGCCCGGTATCGGACCTCTCCTTGGGAGAGCAGCAACGGGTAGCCGTCGCCCGGGCCGCCGCCAACCAGCCGGCACTCCTGCTGGCCGACGAGCCCACCGGCAACCTGGACGAGAAAAGCGGCGCCTTGGTCATGGCCCTGTTTCGGGAGCTGGCCGCCGCCGGTACCACCGTAATCGCCGCCACCCACGACGAAAAACTCCACCGCGACAGCGGTCACCAAGTGTTGCGCCTGGAGCGCGGTTGTTTAGTGGAAGATACCCGTCATGAAAAAGCGTACTAATCCAATCCCCCAGATCCTGCGCCAAACCGGCAGTAATCTGGCTAAAACTTGGCCGACCCAGATCATGGGGCTGTTCACCGTGATGCTGGCGGTATTGATCTTCTCCTTTTTCCTGCTGGTCCATCTCAATATGCTGGCCACCGGCGCCCGCCTGGGCGAGGAGCTCCGGCTCACCGTCTATCTGGAGCGGGAGATCGAACCGCCTCTGATGGCCCGCCTGGAACAGCAGATTCGCCAGTTCGGCGATATTGCCGAGGTTCGCTACACCTCCCGCCAGGAGGCTTTTGCCCGTTTTGCCGACCAGCTCGGCGAGGAGCGGGACATCCTCGACAATCTGGGCCCCGAATTCCTCCCTCCCTCCATCGAGGTTACCCCCAAACCCAGCCTGCGCAGCCCCGATGACCTTGAACGACTGGCCGCCCATCTGCTGACCCTGCCGGACACCACCCGGGTCCAATACGGCCGGGAGTGGTTGCGGCGCTTCAGCGCCTTCAACCGGGTGCTGCAGGCGGTGGTATTGATCAGCGGGGTGCTGCTGATCCTCAACATGATCTTCACCATCTCCCACAGTACCCGCCTGGCCATGGCCGCCCGCCGGGAGGAGATTGAAATCCTGCGTTTGCTGGGGGCGAGCCGCAGCTACATCAGCATTCCCTTTGTGGCCGAGGGCCTGCTCCAGGGCGGCCTGGGCTCGGGTCTGGGCATGGCCGCCCTCTGGCTCTTTTACCAGCGGATCGGCAATCCGGTGAACGACCCGGGCCTGCTGGGTCTGTTTACCCCCAGCTTCCTGCCCCTCCCGGTGACTGCCGGGATCATTGTCGGCGGCACCCTGCTCTGCGTGGTCAGCAGCCTGCTCGTCGTCAACAAAGCCCTGCGGATCTGAGTCATGGGGCACCGACCGAGCACCCCCCTGCTTTTGCCCGTCGCCTTGCTGGCCCTGCTGCTGGGCCAACTGCCCTTGGCGGCGGAAGAGGCCTCCCTCTACAAACGCCGTCCACCCACCAGCGAAGATTATGCCCGCCAGGGTGAAGATTACTCCCGGCAACTGGAACGCCTGCATCAGGATTTGGCGGAACAGGAGGGCCTGGCGGTGGAAGCCTGGCAACGGGAGCAAAGTCTGCTGGCCGAACTGGCCCAGCTTGATCATGAGGTAACGGTCCGCCAGGAGCGCCAGGGGGAGTTGGAGGAGCAGATCGTCCGCCAACGGGAGCTGATCGCCCGGCAGAGAGCGGAGCTGGACCAGGCCCTGCTGGAGCTCAACCAAGCCGAGGAACACCTCCGGGTCAGACTGGCCGCCGCCTACCGTATGGGGGCCACCGGCCTGCTCAATATTCTCTTTTCCGCCCAATCACTGCCGGAGCTGCTTACTTTCCAGGAAAGTTTTCACCATATAATCGAACATGACCGTCACAGTTTCGCTCGCTATCGGCAAAACATCGCCAATCTGGAGGAAGCCGGCCAGATGCTCGACCGGAAACAGGCGGAACTGCTGGCCATCAGCGAAGCGCTGCAACGACAGGAGGAGGAGCTCCAGGAAGCTCGCGACCAACATGCCGCCCTGCTGCGGAGGGCGCAGATTGAGAAGCAGCTTTACCAGCGGGCTCGCCAGGAGATCGCCCAGGCCACCGAAAAACTGCGGGCCGCCCTGACCGATCTCCAGGCCCGAATGGAGGTCGAAGCGGCGGCCCAGCGCCTGCGGCCCACGCCATTCACCGGAGATTTCGCCGCCCTGCGCGGCCGCCTGGTACCGCCGACCAGCGGTCCCATCCTGAGCCGCTTCGGCCAAAAGGAGATAGCGAGCCGGTCGTCCGCCCTGCCCCGGGACCCCAGCAAAGGGATCACCATCGCCGGCGCTCCCGGGGCCGGCGTTTACGCCCTGGCCCGGGGAACCGTCGCCTTTGCCGATAATGTCGAGGATTACGGCAAGACGGTAATTATCGATCACGGCAATGAATACTTCAGCCTGGTGGCCGGACTGGGCGATATCCTGACCCTGCCCCGGGCGGAGGTGCGGCAGGGAGAAATTATCGGTCGCCTGAAGCATGACACCGGAGAGGGGACCGCCGCCGGACCGGTACTCTATCTGGAGATCCGCTGGGGCCTGCGGCCCATTGATCCCCTCCCCTGGCTCAGAGGTCAATGACCGGCCGCGGCGGGCGGCCATTGGGAATGATAAAACATTGTCGAAACGGCACCAACGTGCTACCCTGTGAGCGTTTTAAGTAATCTTTATTCAATTACACATCGAGACCTCTCCATGAAAAATCCCCGCAACCTGGCAGCCAAACTATCCCTGCCCATCCTGGGCGCCCTCCTGTTTCTGGTCATCGCGGTCTGGCAGTTGCCCGACGGCGTGGCCGGCAAATCGCAACAGGGCACCTACCGTCACCTGGAAACCTTTGCCAACGTCCTCCATATCGTGCAGCAGAGCTATGTGGAGGAGATCGACGCCGAAGAGGCGATCCAGGGGGCGATCCGGGGCATGTTGCAAACGCTGGACCCCCACTCCTCCTTCCTGCGGGCCGACGACTTCAAGGAACTGCAGATGGAGACCAAGGGTACCTTCACCGGAATCGGGATTGAGATCTCGATGCGGGAGGGGGTGTTGACGGTGGTTTCCCCCATCGAGGGGACCCCGGCCTTCCGCCAGGGGTTGCGGGCGGCGGACCGGATCGTCCGGATCGACGGCGTCTCCACCAAGGATATCTCCCTGATGGAGGCGGTAAAAAAGCTGCGGGGGCCCAAGGGAACCGAGGTGGTGGTCTCAATCATGCGAGAGGGCTGGACGGAGTTCCGCGATATCACCATCGTGCGCGACGTGATCCCGATCCACAGCGTCCGCAGCAAGTGGCTGGAGCCGGGCTACGCCCACATCCGGATCTCCAACTTCCAGGCCAAAACAACCCGCGACTTCCGAACCGCTTTGGAGGAGCTGCACAAAGAGCAGGAGGTAAAGGGTCTGGTGCTGGACCTGCGCAACAACCCCGGCGGCCTGCTGGACCAGGCAGTGCAGTTGACCGATGTTTTTCTGGAGCGGGGAATCATCGTCTCCACCAAAGGACGGATCCGGGAGCAGAACATGGTTTTTGAGGCTACCGGCAACGGCCCGGCCTACCGCTTCCCCATCGTGGTGCTGGTCAACGAGGGCAGTGCCAGCGCCTCGGAGATCGTGGCCGGCGCCCTGCAGGATCACCAGCGGGCCATGATCATCGGCACCCCCACCTTCGGCAAGGGCTCGGTGCAGACTATTATTCCCCTCAATGACGGCGCCGGCCTGCGTCTGACCACCGCCCGTTACTACACGCCCAGCGGGGTATCGATTCAGGCCAAGGGAATCACCCCCGACGTGGAGGTGCGCAATGACGATCCCGCCCTCCTGGAGAGCCGTAACGGGGCCCAGTCTCCCCACCAGATCCTCCGGGAACGGGACCTGCCCCACCACATCGATAACGATACCGACGCCAAGGGGCAGAAACAGGAGAGTAATGGGGAGGAGGAAGAACTGCTGCTGCAGCTGGCCCGAGACCGTCAGCTCCAGTCGGCCCTGATGCTGCTCAAGGGGGTTCAGATCTTCGGACAGAGGTAATCGTTCAGCAGCACCGCATCTTCGGGCGATCAGCCAGGCTTACGTACACGGGGTACGCGGCGCTTGGCCGCTTGCCCGAACCTGCGGCACTGCTTAACGATTACAGCCCGTTAAATCGACAAGTTGTTGACCATGGTGAACGGATACGGACAGAGAACCGTTCTGTAGGGGAAAAACCCGCCATTATTTCCGGCGGCGGGCCTCTTCGTAGAGATCACGTCCCCGCAGATCGTTGATCACCACCGCCGGAAAACCTTCAATCTCGAAGCGGAACATCGCTTCGGCCCCCGCGTCGGCAAACGCCACCACCTCGCTCTTCCTGATGCAGCCGGACAGCATTGCTCCGGCCCCGCCGATGGTGGCCAGATAGATGGCGCCATGACGGACCATCGCCGCCCTGACCTCCGGCGAGCGCGGCCCCTTACCCATGGTGGCCCGCAGGCCCAGCCCCAGCAGACGCGGGGTATAGGCATCCATCCGATAGCTGGTGGTGGGCCCGGCCGCCCCGATTACCCTTCCTGGCCGGGCCGGCGTCGGTCCCACATAGTAAAGCAGTTGCCCGCGCAGATCCACCGGCAGGGGAGCCCCCTCCTCAAGCAGGGCGCAAAGCCGACGATGGGTCTGATCGCGGCCGGTATAGATCTCGCCGCTGAGACTGACCAGCTCCCCCGTTTCGATGGCAGCCAGCTCGTCGGGCTCGAACGGGACCCGCAGGGCCCGCAGATTACGAAAAAAGCGCGGCTCGGTAGGCGATTGTGACATCAGAGTACGATCTCCTTGTGGCGGTGAGCGTGGCACTGGATATTCACCGCCACCGGCAGGCTGGCAATATGACAAGGAAACAGCTCGAGGTGGACCGCCAGGGCAGTATTTACCCCCCCCAGCCCGTGAACCCCCGACCCTTGTTCATTGATCTCCAGCAGCATTTCCGCTTCCAGGTCGGCCACGTCGGAGCGGGGATGAGAGCAACCCAAGGGGCGGCAGAGGGATTTTTTGGCCAGATAGGCCGCTTTCTCGAAGCTGCCGCCCACCCCAACCCCCACCAGTACCGGCGGACAGGGATTGGAACCGGCGGCCACCACCTGCTCCACCACATAGCGGATGATGCCGGGTTTACCGGCCGAAGGCGGCAACATGGCCATGGCGCTCATGTTTTCGCTGCCGCACCCCTTGGGCAGGAACCGCAGGGTCAGGGCATCACCGGCCACCAGTTCAAGATGAATCACCGCCGGGGTGTTATCGTTGGTGTTACGGCGGGTCAGGGGATCGCAGACCGAGTTACGCAGAAATCCATCCCGATAGCCTTGTCGCACCCCCTCCTGGATGGCCGCCTCCAGATCGCCGCCCACCCGAACTTCCCGGCCCAGCTCGACAAAAACCACCGCCAGGCCGGTATCCTGACAAATCGGAATCTTCTCCCGGCTGGCAATATCGCTGTTGCTAAGCAACAACTCCAGCACATTGCGGGCCAGTTCCGACGACTCCCGGTCCCGGGCAGTCAGCAGGGCCTCCAGGGTGTCCGGCTCCAGATCACAGGCAGCAGCCATGGCCAACTCCCGTACTGCGGCGGTAACCGCACTCTCTGCAATAACTTTCATGTTAATCATCATCCGCCTGACGCCGGCTGCGCAGCGCCAGACTCTGTTGTTTAAAATTGTGCTGGACCATTTTTTCCCGGTCCTCCTCCATCACCAAGGCGAATTCAGAGCCGATCCGGTAGATGGCTCGACCCTGGTGTTCACCATCCTGTTCACATTGGGTGACCCGGGCAAAAAAATAGAGATAGGTATATGAGGGCAGCAGGGCCAGGTGAATCTCGACCAAGTCCCCGGGGGTGAACTGCTCGAAGGAGAAGAAGGCGATCCCCCGCCCGCTGATGCTCACCTTCTGCAGCTTTAAAGCATCAAAGAGGCTCCGCTCACCCTTGACCCTTTTAAGCAGGATATTGAGCTTATTATCCAGGTGTTTGAGAAAGTCGGCCAGGTCCGGATCCCGGTTCCGCAGCCTCTCCAGGGCGGTATGGGCACCAATATAGAGCTGAATCTCCCCCAGACCCTCTTGGGTATAAATAGAGATCCCCTGCTGGTAATCCTCGGCAATCTCCGCGAACTTTTCCGGGGTTACCTTCTTGTAAGCCAACAACACTCGATCGGTGGCCCGCACCGCCCCTCTCCGATTCCGCCCCTCAGCCATCATTCGCCCCCCCGCCTGTGAAATGTCACCGTCCCTCCTCCAGCTCCAGCAGTTCCCTGAACCCTTCAAAGGCCCGCACATCGGCCCCCGGCTTAATTCTGAACTCCACCCGACGATTGGCGGCCCGGCCCGCAGCGGTATCGTTGGCAACCAACGGCTGGCCGTCGGCATAGGCCACCGCCGAGATCCGGTCCCGGGGGATATCGTACCGGGAAGTGAGGTATTCCACCACCCCCACCGCCCGGGCCGAGGACAACTCCCAGTTGGATGAAAATGGTGCCCCTGGGCGCAGGGGCACATTGTCGGTATGCCCCCCCACCATCATGCTGGCACTGGACTCCACCAGGATCGGGCCCAGTTTATCCAGCAGCCGTTTGAAATCGGCTTTGATTTCGGCCCGGCCCAGGTCGAAGGCCACCGAATCGCGAATCCGGACCAGTACCTCCCCGGCCTCCCCATCCTCGATGGTCACCAGCCCCGCATCTTCCAACTCCCGGAACATCTGCTGTATCGGTTTTTTGATATCGAAGGGCACCGTATCAAACACGGTGGCGATGATCTTTTCGGCCCGGGGAACGTGGTGGGCCGGGGTGATGGTCTGGACCCCGAAGGCCCTCTGGATGGAGCCGGTCACCTTGAGGAAGCTGGGCTCATCCAGGGTGGAAAAGGAGAGGATCAGCACCAGAAAACAGAGCAACAGCAGGGCGATATCGGCAAATGTGGTCATCCACAGCGGGGCCCCGGGCGGCTGGGGAGGCGGCTTTTTGATCCTCTTTTTAGCCATCCCGTCGACCTACCTTTTTTCCATGACGTTTTTCCGATCCTTGGGCGGCAGGAAGGTCTCCAGGAACTCCTCCATCACCCGGGGATTGAGCCCCTTGAGGATCCCCAGAACCCCTTCAATGATCAACTGACGGTTGCGCTCCTCCTCCTGACTGCGCAGAACCAGTTTGTCGGCCAGGGGGATAAAGAGAAAGTTGGCCAGTACCGCGCCATAGAGGGTGGTGAGCAGGGCCACCGCCATGCCGGGGCCGATGGCGGAGGGATCACTCATGTTGGAAAGCATCTGCACCAGTCCCACCAAGGTGCCGATCATACCGAAGGCCGGGGCCGAGGCCCCCATGCCGTTGAAAACCTGCTGCCCCACCTGGTGGCGGGCCAGGGTCAGTTCCACCTCTTTCTGCAGAACCTCCTCGATAAATTCCGATTCATGGCCATCGACACAGTACATAATCGATTTTTTGAGGAATTTGTCGGTGATCGGTTGCTGTTCCAGCACGATCAAACCATTTTTACGGGCCACATGGGCCAGGCTGACAATCTCGGCGATTACCTCCTGAGGGTTGTTCAACCGCACGGTAAAGGCGTTCATCGCGATCTTGAACGAATTGACCACATCGGCGATGCTGAAGCGGATCAGGGAGGTGGCCAGGGTCCCACCGACCACGATCAGGATCGAGGGGAGGTTGACGAATATGCCGGGGGCGTCCCCAAGCAGGATCGCCCCAACCAGCAGCACCGAGCCTAAAACCACTCCGATTAAGGTTGCTAAATCCATATATAGCCGCGTCCTTTCCGCTGTTTCTTTGCCTGAAGGGGCGACCCGGGCCGCCCGCCCCACCCACTCGGCTTACTTATCGGCCGGCGGGCCTTTTCCTTCAATCAACGGCCCGAAAGAGTGTTCAGCGGCGGGGAAAACTCCTCGCTCAACCTCGTCCCTGAAGGAGGCCAGAGCCGCGCCGGCCTGTTCGGCCAGGGTGGCGTACTGTTTGGCAAACCGGGGCACAAAGCGGTCGAAAAGACCCAACAGATCGTGGGTGACCAGCACCTGGCCGTCGCAGTACGGTCCGGCCCCGATCCCGATGGTGGGGATCGAAACCGCCGCGCTGATCCTTCGCGCCAGCAGGGCCGGCACGCACTCCAGCACCAGGGCAAAGGCTCCGGCCTCGGCCAGGGCCTCGGCGTCATGCAGCAACCGTTCCGCCGAACCGTCGTCCCGCCCCTGGACCTTGAACCCCCCCAGTTGGCCGGCGGTCTGGGGGGTCAAACCGATATGCCCCATCACCGGAATTCCGGCCCGCACCACCGCCGCCACGGTGGCGGCAATCCGCGCCCCCCCCTCCACCTTGACCGCCGCGCAACCGGCCTCTTTCAAAAAACGGCCGGCGTTGGCAATCGCCGACTTTTCATCAACCTGGTAGGAGAGAAAGGGCATATCCCCGATCAGCAGGGTGTTTTTAACCCCCCGCCGCACCGCCCGGGCGTGATGGATCATCTCCGCCATGGTCACCGGCACCGTGGAGTCGTAACCCAAGGCCACCATCCCCAGGGAATCGCCCACCAGAACCAGGTCCACTCCGGCCCGGTCGACCAGGGTACCGAAGGCGGCGTCATGGGCGGTGAGCATGGTGATCTTCTCTCCCCGCTTCTTCTTGGCCAGTAGATCGCAAACGCTCTTCACGGCAACAACCATTCCGTCACTCTCCTTGGGGGAAAGGTTTAAGGGGCCCGGCCTCCTCAAAGAGCCCCCGACTCCGCTCCTGGCCGTTGCCGTCGTTACGGAACACCCGACCGAAATGCTCATAGGCGGCCCGGGTGGCCATCCGGCCCCGGGGGGTGCGGATCAGAAACCCGGCCTGGATCAGGAAGGGTTCATAGACATCCTCCAGGGTGTTTTTCTCCTCGCAAACCATGGTGGCCAGGGTCTCCAGGCCGATGGGCCCGCCCTGGAACCGGTCGATCAGGGCCAACAGGATCCGGCGATCCATCTCGTCAAAACCAAGATGATCGACCCCCAGCATTGATAGCGCCTGATCGGCCACCAGGGCGGTGATCCGCCCCTGGGCTTTAACCTCGGCAAAATCGCGCAGCCGCCGCAGCAGCCGGTTGGCGATCCGGGGGGTGCCCCGGGAGCGGCGACCGATCTCGAGAGCCCCGCTCTCGTCCATCGGTACCCCCAGCAATCCGGCCGATCGCTTGACGATGGCCACCAGCTCCTCGGGGCTGTAAAAATCGAGCCGCAGGGCCAGGCCGAAACGGTCCCGCAATGGAGGGGTCAACAGGCCGGTCCTGGTGGTGGCCCCCACCAGGGTGAAACGGGGCAGCGACATCTTGACGCTGCGGGCGCCCGGCCCCTGGCCGATCACCAGGTCCAGCTCATAATCCTCCATGGCCGGATAGAGGATCTCCTCCACCACATGGTTCAAACGGTGGATCTCGTCGATGAAGAGAACGTCCCCTTCCTGGAGGCTGGTGAGGATGGCGGCCAGATCGCCGGGCCGCTCGATCACCGGCCCGGAGGTGACCCGAATGGCGGCCCCCATCTCGTTGGCGATCACATAGGCCAGGGTGGTTTTGCCCAGCCCGGGGAAACCGTGGAACAGGGTGTGGTCCAGGGCCTCATTGCGCCCCTTGGCGGCGGCAATGGCGATGGCCAGGTTCTCCTTGAGCTTCTCCTGGCCGACGTACTGACTCAAGAGCTTGGGGCGCAGGTCGGCATCGGGAAAATCTTCCGGGACGACGGCGGGACTGACCAGACGCTCTTCCAGATTCATGCCAGGGACCTCAGGGTGACGCGCAGCAGTTCATCGAGGGCCACGGTGGCCGCCCCCTCCTCCCCCAGTTGCCGCCGCACCTCGGCCAGGGCGGCCCGGGCCTGAGCCGGCAGATAGCCGAGATTGAGCAGGGCGGAGAGGGCGTCTTGAAAAGCCGGTTCGGCAAACTCGGCCGTCGCCCCCTCGGTGGCGCGGCTGGCCCAGGTGGTCCGCGAATCGACGGCCGGGAAGAAATCGACCTTGTCCTTCAACTCCAGGCAGAGCCGCTCGGCGGTCTTTTTGCCCACCCCGGGGAGCTTCTTCAAGCCGGCGATATCATCGGTGGCGATCGCCCGGCTGAGCAGATCGGGCGTTGCCTCGGCCAGAATATTCATCGCCAGGCGCGGACCCACCCCGGAGACCCCCAGCAACAACTGAAAAAACCGTTTTTCGGCCGAATCAAGAAAGCCGTAAAGGTTGATGGAATCCTCGCGGACCACGGTCTGGATATAGAGGAAAACTCTCTTGCCCAAAACGGGTAGCCTTTCATGACGGCCGCCGGGGAAGAAAACCTCATAGCCCACCCCGCCCACCTCGACAATAAGGCTGTCGGTGCCCCGGTGCGCCAATTGTCCCTGCAAAGATGCGATCATGGCGATACCATACCCGAAAAAAACAGGATCAGAAAGGGTTGTGATTGGCGCAACAGATGGCCACCGCCAGGGCATCGGCGGCGTCCTGGGAGGGGCTGGCGGCCAGTTTGAGCAGGGCCCGCACCATCTGCTGAACCTGTTCCTTGGAGGCCTGACCGTAACCGGTCACCGCCTGTTTGACCACCCGCGGGCTGTATTCGGCCACCGGCAGGCCGTGCTCCATGGCGGCCAGGATAATCACCCCCCGGGCATGCCCCAGTTTCAGCGCCGAACGGGGATTGACCGCGGTGAACAGATCCTCCACCGCCGCCCGATCGGGCCGGTGGAGGGCGATCACTTCGGTCAATCCCTGATAAATCGCCAGCAGCCGGGCCGGCAGCTCCCGGTGCCGGTCGGCCCGGATCACCCCGGCCGCCACAAAACGTAAACGGTAGCCCTCCTGCTCGATGACCCCATAGCCGGTGATCCGGCTGCCGGGATCAACTCCCAAAATCCGGCTTACCCGGCTCAGGAGATCGCCTCCATCACTTCATCGGGGATATCGAAGTTGGCGTGTACCTGCTGGACATCATCGTTGTCTTCCAGCACTTCCAACATCTTCATCAGCTGAGCGGCGGTTTTGGCGTCGTTGACCTCCACCACGTTCCGGGGGATCATGGTGACCCCGGCCTCGACAAAACCGACCCCCTTACCCCGCAGGGCCTCGCTGACCTGCTCAAAATCCTCCGGGGCGCAGATCACCTGGAAGGAGTCATCCTCGGGGAGGAGATCCTCGGCGCCGGCCTCCAGGGCCAGATCCATCAGCTCATCCTCATCGATGGCGCCCTTGTCGACCACCATCTGCCCCTTCTTGTCGAACATCCAGGAGACACAGTTGGCCTCGCCCATGTTGCCGCCATGCTTGCTGAAGGCGTGGCGCACCTCGGCCACGGTCCGCACCCGGTTGTCGGTCATGCTCTCCACCAGCACCGCCACCCCGCCGGGGCCATAACCTTCGTAGGTGATCTCCTCGTAGGTCACCCCCTCCAGCTCGCCGGTCCCCTTCTTGATGGCCCGATCGATATTCTCCTTGGGCATATTCTCGGCTTTGGCCGCGGCGATGGCGGTTCGCAGCCGGGGGTTGCCGCCGGGATCGCCGCCGCCCAGCCGAGCCGCCACGATGATCTCCTTGATGATCCGGGTGAATATCTTGCCCCGCTTGGCATCCACCGCCCCTTTCCGCCGCTTGATATTGGCCCACTTGGAATGTCCCGCCATCTATTGCTCCTCTTCCTCTTCCCTGGTTGTTATTGAACTGTTTGCTCCGGCAGCGGCCGGGCGAAAATCGAGACCCAGCACAAAGACCTCCCGGCTTTCCGAGCGGGAGCTTTTCGGTTTAAAGATTTTGACCCTGGCGAAATGGGGGCGCAGGGAGTCGACCAGCTCCTTGAAATCCTCCCCCTCGAAGACCTTGCAGTACCAGCGCCCGCCCGGCTCCAGCAACTCCCCGGCCAGCCGCAGCACCCCCCGGGCCAGGTTGAGGGATTGCTGCTGATCGGTCCAGCGATTGCCGGTGGTGCGGGGAGCCATGTCGCTGAGCAGCACCGTGAAGGTGGGGGAGATCGCCTTGACCCGGGCCAGCACCGCCTCTTTGGTGATATCGCCCAGGATGAAGTGGAAAGGAGCACCCTTTCTGGGCCGGATCGGCCCGGGATTGAGATCAACCCCCACCACCAGACCCCGGGCCCCGACCTGCTCGGCGGCGTACATGCTCCAGCTGCCGGGCTGGCAGCCCAGATCCAGTACCCGGTTGCCGGGGCGCAACAGCCCGAACTTCTGCTGGGCTTCCACCAGCTTGTAGACGGAGCGGGCCGGATAGCCCGCCTTCTTCGCCTGATGAAAATAGTGATCCTGAACCTGCTTCATCCTTGCCGCCGCGTCCGGTTATGGTCAAAAGAGTTTAATTTATCGTTTCCGGCTAAAATTGACAAGAAAAAAGCACACTTGGAGAACTACCAGCAATCCAGGAGCAGCCGGTAAATTTCGGAACGGGGCCGGTCGAGATCGGCGGCGATCCGCCGAGAGGCATCCTTGAGGGAGAGCCCGCCCTGATCGCGATACCAGGCCGCCAGCTCCTCGATATTATCCCCCGCCTCATCCGGCCCGGCGGAGGGCCGCATCCCCCTCCGCTCCGGGCCGGCCAGCAACACCACGAACTCACCCTTGAGGGTGGGGCGGGCTTTAAATTCGGCCAGGATCGCCTCCAGATCACCGGCCTGGAACTCTTCATGAACCTTGGTCAGCTCCCGACCCACCAAGACCCGGCGCCGACCCAGCACCGCCAGGCAGTCGGCCAGGCTGGACAACAGACGGCGGGGGGATTCATAAAAGATCAGGGGCCGGGGTTCGGGGCGGAGATCCTGCGGCTGTGGGTGGCGGCGGAGGACTACCGGGACGA